>Ga0180215_1001239_pt1 | contig 28865 bp, 31 predicted proteins | sample eDN3rd37CBELigBY_FD_128871 | JGI IMG/M metagenome (GOLD analysis project Ga0180215, IMG submission 128871) | Enriched backyard soil microbial communities from Emeryville, California, USA - eDNA 3rd pass 37_C BE-Lig BY (version 2) (version 2) | ecosystem: Environmental > Terrestrial > Soil >...
CCATACTCGTCGCATAAAGCGACTTACATCCATAACTTGTTCCAGAACGGGGCGGCGACGCTATCTGGCGTAGTCGAGATGTTCTGGGAGCGCAAGCGGCGCGGTGAGCTGGATCAGTACGGACTGAAGGATGACTTCACGTTCGTCATGATCACGGGCGACGGCGGGATGGATATCGGGATGGGTCCGGCGATCGGTAGCGCGCTCCGTAACCATAAGATGATCATACTAGAGTATGATAACGAAGGATATATGAATACCGGTGCACAGCTGTCGTACTCGACACCGCTCGGTCATCGGACATCGACGTCGAACGTCGGCAAGCATCAGGGTGGCAAGCTGTTCCACCACAAGGACACAGCACAGATCATGGCGGCGACGAATATTCCGTATGTGTTCACGGGCTCGGAGTCGATGCCACAAGACCTGCTGAAGAAGGCGGCGAAGGCGCAATATTATGCACAGAACGAAGGACTGGTCTACGGCAAGATCCTGATCACATGTCCGCTGAACTGGCTGTCTGAGGAAGCGATCGGACAGACGCTGATCGACGATGCGGTGAATGCATGCTTCTTCCCGTTGTATGAAGTCGAACACGGGGTTACGACGATCACGTACAACCCTGAGGACAAGGGCAAGCGTATCCCACTCGCCGACTGGCTCAAGAAGATGGGCAAGACGAAGCATCTAACTCGTCCGGAATATGCCGAGGCGCTCCAGTCGTTCGAGAACGAAGTGGACCGTCGATGGATGCGGCTGAAGGCGAAGCACGAGAACGAGTATCTATAGGCTGAACGGGTCGCGGGTGAGGCGCTCGTTGGCGGTTCGGCGTTGGCGTCGATCGGTGGGTGGAGGCGTCGCGTTGATGGACGGAAGATGCCTGGAACGGTGAGAGTCCCCACACAGCACTAGTGTCGCTTCGGTGGCAGTCGATGCAGAAGTGATCTGCAGGGTGAGGCGCTCGTTGGCGGTTCGGCGTTGGCGTCGATCGGTGGGTGGAGGCGTCGCGTTGATGGGAGTCGACAGGTGGCCTGAGTCACATCGGGCGGCAGACGGTGGTATGAAGTAGGAGAATCGATTCTATATCAGGAGTGTAAGTATGGCGAAGACGAGATTGGGCGAGGAACTCCATCCCCATCATCGATATCCAGAAGTTGTAGAAGCTGTGCTGGAGCTTGATCGCGAAGAGCAGCTAATGGCGTTCGGTCGACAGCTTGCTGCCCAAGGATTCACAGCGGTTCGTAGATTTCTCGATGATATACGTGGCTATATGCGTAGCTTCATGGATGAGGAGATTGCGAACGCTCAGACTCTGGTGGAACGTCTGGCTGTCGCGATCCCTGAACCGGGCAGTATCAGCCCATCCTGGCAAGACATATGGACAGAGTACAAGGGGATCGTCCGATTCAAAAGCAGCGTGCTAGAGCGCATCCCTGATGAACGTCGGGATGGTGAATGGCAGGTTCTGTTAGATAATCCGTATTCGAATCAGAACATCGCAGTCTACCCTGGTCTGACATTCCGTGAAGCTGCCTATATGTATGCGTATTTTCGCACCGGGTTGGAACAGAATGAATTCATTCGTTTGCAGAAGGTAGAGACGGTAATCATGAACACAGGGGCAGATGATTGACGTGGCTATCTAGTCGCGGGCGTGAAGTAAACGAGAACGACTTGCAACGATATGTTGTAGGTCGTTTTTTTATGGTGTGGGCGAGCCTATGGTCATTATCCCCTTGGCTCAGGAGGATGATGGGAAGGATGTTGGCGAGCCTATAGGCATTATCCCCTTAGCTCAGGAGGATGATGGGGATGGATTGGGACACTAGAAAATAAATTCCTCATTGGATTCTAACGGTCCCAAATGACAATATATCACCTTTTTTGAGTGATTTTTAAATCTAACGGTCTCAGAAGTCATTATTGGTCAATTTTTAGTCTATTGGAGGTTAGTTGTAGCCTATTAGTGTCTGCTGGGACCGTTAGAAATTTTTACGCTCGATTTTCGATCTATTAGTGTCTCCTGAGACCGTTAGATTGCTGATAACCATTACCTCTCTTCCTGCGGCTTGAGGGTGCAGCAAACCTTCCGAATTCGATTTCACCTGATTGAAGGGGATAATGCCGCAAGAGGGCGGATAAGCAAGTCAACCCAACGGGATTCACCTGATTGAAGGGGATAATGCCGCAAGAGGGCGGATAAGCAAGTCAACCCAACGGGATTCACCTGATTGAAGGGGATAATGCCGCAAGGGAGCGGATAAGCAAGTCAACCTAACGGGACTCACCTGATTGAAGGGGATAATACCGCTACTTATTTCATATCGGATAGGCACCTCTCATGACCACTTTGTATATGCTGTCGTAGAAGATTTTATGAGGAGTGACGTCGTATGCCTGTTGCGGAAGGTACTTATACGATTTATACGGTGAGACCGGGGGATACGCTCTATTCGATCGCACGCAGATACGGAAGCGAGGTTCAGCTGATCGAACAGACGAATGCGCTATATCCGCCCATTACAGACCCTGGATTGATCTATCCGGGACAAGTGTTATTGATTCCAGAGACGGGGATCGGACAGCGAGAGAAGATCTCTTATATCGTGAGACCCGGGGACAGCTTATATACGATCGGCCTGCGGTTCTCGGCTACACCCGACCTGCTGGTCGGACTGAATCCACAGATTACGGATGCTAATGTACTGTTCGTCGATGTCCCACTCGATGTTCCAGCATTCATCTACAGCGTCGAGCAAGGTCAGTCTCTATATCGGATTTCTCAAGAGTTAGGCGTGCCGATGAACGAGATCATCCAGGCTAATGCAGGTCGCCCAGGATTCTCAGCAGATGTGTTATATCCGAATTATGAACTGATCGTGCCACTACCGTCTTCTCGCAACATCCTCGTCTACGTCCCGCTACCTGGAAGCAGCATCGTACCAGGTCAAGCACTAGAAGGAATCGCTCGTGAATTCGAAGCGACGATCTATTATCAACTGTTCGATGAAAACGGTACTTCAGTCATTACAGAGAAACAGTTGCTGGTGTCTGAGGGAGCGCCGTTATTCGGAACATTCTCTACTGCACTGCAGTTTGACAATGAACCGACAACATCTACTGGCGAGCTATGGGTATATGCGCGAAGTGCGGTTGATGGACGGATGATCGATCTCGTGCAGGTGAAGGTGCTTTTACAGGACATTTAGTGATGTAGTGATGAGCGGAATATTGTATGGTCGTGTAGGATGCAGGATGGAAGATGGAAGATGGACAGAAGGTCGATCTCGTGCAGGATGCAGGATGGAAGATGGACAGAAGGTCGATCTCGTGCAGGATGCAGGATGGATGGAATAAATACCGGCGAGTGTGCGAAGGGGCTTTATGGGTACAGTAGCGTTGGGACGTGGGAGTGGTGAACGAGTGGTGCTTCTGAACAGAAAATTCCCGTTCAGAGGAGGGTTTGTCGCGTGAGAGATGCGAATGAACAGGAAAATTCCCGTTCAGAAGCGGGTTTGCCGCGTGAGAGATACGAATGAACAGGAAAATTCCCGTTCAGAGGCGGGTTTGCCGCGTGAGAGATGCGAATGAACAGGGAAAATCCCGTTCAGAGGCGGGTTTTGCCGCGTGAGAGATGCGAATGAACAGGAAAATTCCCGTTCAGAGGCGGGTTTGTCGCGTGAGAGATGCGAATGAACAGGAAAAATCCCGTTCTTCCTCGTTCCTCCTCGTTCCTCCACGTGGTCGATGCTCGTCCTCCCCACGTCAAGGGGAGATCGGAAGTGTGCCACTTGGCACCTCCGGTTCATCGGAGTCTGATTAACTATCCGTGCACTGTATGAATACGTACTTTCGTATATAATAGATAACATCAACATACAACGGAACGGTAAACCGTACGTACATACAGGAGGACGGACATATGAATAGACGATCAGAGCGGACGCAGCACAATACAGTCAACCACAATAAGTCATCATCCAAGCAACCTAATGAACGGACGGATAGAGAAAAAAGGCGGGGGAGGGGAAAGACGGACGAACGGTCCATGTCCTATCGAAGTTCTGCTACGGGAGCGGGCGAACGGCCACGGTTCGGAGGCTCACCCGCCCTTCCATCAGCTAGCCGTCCATCCGGTACGGGGGTGACGTCAGGTCGTCCATCGCCCAATCGGACAAGCTCAGCCCATCCATCGCTCAATCGAAGTTCTGCTACGGGAGCGGGCGAACGGCCACGGTCCGGAGGCTCACCCGCCCTTCCATCAGCTAGCCGTCCATCCGGTACGGGGGTGACGTCAGCCCGTCCACCGTCCCACCGAACCTCAGCCCTCCACCCCGCCACCGCACGATCAGGCCGCCAAGAGAACGAGCCGAAGGTCTCGTCCTGGACGGTGGAGCAGCCGATGGAGCTGATGCCGTTCCTGCTGGACCGTATCAAGCATAAGAGCCGGAATAATATCAAATCAATCCTGGCGCGCGGCCAAATCAGTGTCGACGGTAGAGCGACGACCCGCCACGATGAACGGCTGCACAGTGGAATGACAGTATCGATCAGCTGGGAGCGTGTGGAGGAACAGGTCGAGATTCCGGGACTGCAGATCGTCTATGAAGACGATGATGTGATCGTGATCGATAAGCAAGCAGGCCTCCTATCGATCGCTTCGCCGAAGGAGAAGGAAGAGACGGCTTATCGTTTTCTGACAGAGCATGTACGCAGGCATGATCCGGCGAGTCGGGTGTTCATCGTGCACCGGTTAGATCGCGACACGTCCGGACTGATGATCTATGCGAAGAACGAGCAGGTGAAGGAACAGCTACAGGAAAGCTGGAAGGAGGCCGTGCCGGAGCGTGTATACTTCGCTTTAGTCGAAGGGGAAGTGAAGAAGGATGAGGCGACGATCCACACATGGCTGAAGGAGACGAAGACGCTTCGGATGTACGCTAGCCCTACGGCGAACGGCGGTCAGGAGGCGATCACACATTACAAGGTGCTACAGCGCTCGAAGAAGTTCAGCTTGCTGGAGGTGCGACTTGAGACGGGGCGTAAGAATCAGATCCGCGTTCACATGGAGTACATCGGCCACCCGGTAGTAGGGGATAAGAAGTATGGATCACGCTCCAACCCGATCGGACGTCTGGGTCTGCATGCCGGGACGATCGCTTTCTATCATCCGACAACTGGCGAGTTTATGCGTTTTGAGTCGAAGGTTCCGGGTAGATTTAAGAGCGTTCTCCGTGATTAGAAGGCCGGTAGTAAGTGATTTCCGTAGACAGTAGATAACCGTTGCAAGAAACTTCCACAGACAAAATGTCGAACGAATTCACTCACCACCCCCACAAATCGACAACTTCATCCGTATTCCTTAGTTGAGCTTGTCTATCATGGTAGGCGAGAGAGCTCAACACGACTACATGGGAGGAATACATGATGAGACGGATGAAACTGTTGACTAGCTTAGTTCTGTCAGGCTCGATGATCTTCGGCATGGCAGGCTATGCACTAGCAGATGATGGGAAGCAGGAGAAGAGTAAGGCACGAGAGGTTATCTCGTTCGAGTTCGAAGATTCGACAGATGCGGCGTGGGCTCAATCATACATAGGGAAGATGCAAGCGCTCGACGTGATCAAAGGCTACACAGACGGCACGTTCAAGCCGAACAAACCGGTGACACAGATCGAGGCGATCACGATGGCCGTTCGTCTGATGGGATTAGAAGAAGAGGCGAAAGCGAAGCCTTCCAACGTATCACTGCACTTCAAGGATGAGAAGGAAGTTCCATCGTGGGCGAGAGGATATGTGGCGGTCGCATTAGAGAATGGCTTGTTCGATGCAGATGACGATAAGGTGCAGCCGCAGAAACCAGCATCTCGAGTATGGATCGTCGAGCTGCTCGTGAAGGCGCTGGACATGGAGCAGGAAGCGCTCGATCAGATGTCGGATATACCGGATTTCAAGGATGTTGATGCGATCCCTGCAGGTGCGATCGGTTATGTGAACGCTGCGGTAGATCTCGGTATTACTACAGGCTATCCGGATCAGACATTCGGACCGAACCGGCCCGTGACGCGTGGAGAGATGGCGGCATTCTTGTACAGAACGCATGATGAACAGCTCGACCATGCTGGTGCGATCATCGTACAGGGCAAGATTCAGTCTCTAGATTTTGCTGATTCCGTGACAGATGATGTATACGGTGTGGAGGGCATCATCACGATTCAGGCGTATGACGGACAATTCCTCGTATTCGGAATCGATGCGTCGTTGTTAGTAGAGTATCATGATCGATTCATCACAGCGGAACAGCTCGTCGCTGGAGATGTGATCACGTTGATCGCGCAGAACGGCGTGATCGTCGATGCGGCACTCGTCACAGAGCAGTCCGAGGAAGACACAGCAAGCGATAGCGTGAAGCAGAAGCAGATCGTTGAATTCGAGGTTGAGGTGGAAGCAGACGAACAAGAGCTGAAGCTGAAGTACAAGAACAAGAACGGCAAAGCAGAAGCAAGCTACGAGAGTAAGCAAGACGGAGATAAGGTTAGATTAACAGGAGCAGAAGCAGTTAAGGCTATCGAAGGTTACATCATAAAGAGCGGTATAACGGCAGATATGAATAAGGAAGAGATCACCAATGCCGTATTAGCAACACTGAATATCGATAAGACCAAGATCGATGAGATCGAGATCGAGATTCGGTATGCGAACGGGGAGAAGGTCAAGATCGAGATCGAGCAGGATGATCGCAAGAGCAAGGAAGACGATGATCGTAAAGGAAAAAAAGACGATGATCACAAGGCCAAGGAAGACGATGATCGTAATGGCAAAGATGATCACAAAAGCAAGAAAGACGGGGGTCGTAATGGCAAGGTAGAGGATCGGAGTAAGGAATCAGCGCCTGCATCCCAGTCTCAAAAGATCGTTTCTTTCAAGGCAGAGCTGGAGCTTGACGACGATGTTGAGGCTAAGTGGCAGTATCAACTAAAGAAGAACGGTAAGCCTGAAGCGGAGATCAAGTTCGAAAGCGACAAAGGTAAAGGCAAAGCGAAAAACACGGACAAGCTGAAAGGCCAAAAAGCGATCGAGCAGATGGAGAAAATCCTTGGTCAGCTGACCGTCACAAAGGATATGAATAAAGATCAGCTAGTCGCTGCGGTTGTGAAAGCTTTGGGCATCAATGCCAGTGACATCGAAGAATTCGAGCTCGAGATTAGATATGCGAATGGATCACAGATTAAGGTAGAGCTAGATGACCGCGATGATGATCACGACAGAGACGATGACGACGATGACGACGATGACGACGATGACGATGATGACGATGATGACGATGATGAAGACTAAGAGGTAGGCGCCCGAACGGGAATGGAAGAAGATGAAGACCAAGAGGTAGGCGCCCGAACGGGAATGAAAGAAGATGAAGACTCAGAGGTCGGCGCCCGAACGGGAATGGAAGAAGATGAAGACTAAGAGGTAGGCGCCCGATCGGTAAAATGCCACCTCATCTCACAAAAAACAGTCCCTATAAGGCGATCGCCTTAAGGGACTGTTTCGCTATGTTGGTTAGCTTAGAGGGCTGCGCGTGGTTCGGGCTTTACTGCGCCGCCGGCTTCTTTGTTCTTCTTGTCTTTCTTCGTGGTGAACAGCTTCTTCAGAAGTGGCATCAGGTAGTAGTCTACGCCGAATCTGCCTGCGTTCGTACCAGCCATGAAGATGATTCCGCCGATCAACACCATCCAAGGATTCGTGCTTACTGTGCCTGCGAACAAGAACATGAAGTTCATCAAGAGTCCGAAGAATGCAGCTGCTGCTGTCAATGCTCCTAGGATCAGACCGAGACCGACTAAGAATTCACCGACTGGGATTAAGAAGTTTATGATCTTCACATTCGGGACCGCGAAGGCCTCGATGAATTTCGTGAAGGTAGGATAGATCACTTCTTCACCCTTCATGACCGGATTTGCGACTGCGTTATTCAAGAAACCACCTGCGTTGAATCCGTCCACCAACTTGTGCCAGCCAGCCGTCATCCAGCTCCATCCGAGATATACACGAAGGACCAACATAATCGCTGCAGCGTACTTGTTTTCTCTTAGGAATTTCATCATGGTAACCATCTCCTCAATTTTATCATTGAATTTTGTTGTTAGTTGTTTTTTAGTTCAACTTGTGGTCGTTTGCATGTGCTTAGCTGTTTGTCGTAGTTGTTAGTAGTTCACGTTATTAGTTGGTTGGGTCAACCATCTGATCAAGAGCGACCTGTGATTATTTTCACTTACTATGGTGAAAAAATTCACATACTGGACGAAAAATTAAGATCGCTCTTCGACCTGGTGGAAGAATGTTGTCTGTGATCGAAGTGTGATAAGCTTCATTCCGATCGACTCCTTTCCGAGTTGCTGTTTCGTTTGTCAATGATGTTTCTCTGTGACTGATGTTGTGTGATCTTTCTTACACTCTTAATATAACACATAGATCTGACTTTGTGAATGTGATAATTTTCACAAATTTGTGAACGTGTGAACATCGGTTAGGACTGGCAGTCGAAATTTGTTGATATATGATGGGTCACTTTGTGGTATGATATGGATGGGTTTATTTTTAGTTCGTGTAATATTAATCATTGAGAGGAAGTGTGACGATGGCGTCAAATCGTAAAGGAGACTACATACTGGTAAAGGAGAATCCCGTATCGAACTTTCTGTTCAATAGTACGAAGTCGGCTATCATCTGGCTGATCCTACGGCTTTACCTTGGCTACACATGGTTAACATCGGGTATTAAGAAGTTCGGCAGTGAAGTGTGGACAGGTAGTGATGCAGGGAAGGCGTTAGAAGGCTTCGTCGGCGGCGCACTGGCCAAGGCAAGAGAAGGCGGAGATGTGAGCGGATGGTATGCAACCTTCCTGGAGAATGTCGTTCTTCCGAATGCGTCTGTCTTCTCATATATGGTTGTGCTAGGTGAGATCGCAGTTGGTCTAGGGTTAATCCTCGGTCTGTTGACAGGGATCGCGGCTTTCTTCGGCTCGTTCATGAATGCGGTGTTCTTGTTCGCGGGAACGTTAAGCTCGAATCCGCTCCTGTTCATCCTATCGACGTGGCTCGTGCTCGCTTGGAAGGTTGCCGGCTGGTACGGTCTGGACAGATGGGCGCTGATCAAGTTAGGTACCCCGTGGGCGCGCGTCGAGCGTAGGCAAGATATTGGGTAGTTCGGCGTGGTGTAATAGAGAGTTAGGGGATTAAATAAGTACAGTAAGAGGTCAGTTGGGCTCGTGAATCGAGATCAGCAGGCTATAGAGTGAATGAATTCGTAAGGGAAGGCTGCATCTCGTCATCAGTTGACGGGTTGCAGCCTTTTTTTTGCGGGCGGCGTGGTGGATGGGTGGCTGCTTGGAGCCGTGCCACCGGGAGCTACGCTACCTGGACTGCGCCGGCTGAGCTGCGCTGCTTGGGGCTGCGCCGTCGGGCACTGAGCCGGACCACGCTGACAGGTGCTGTGCTACCGGGGAGCTTCGCAGCCTAGTTCTATGCCGCCTTGTGTTGCTCTGCCAAGTGCGGCACCGCCGGCAGAACGCCTATAAAGACATGCGTAAGATTTCCAGCACGTCGTCCTTCGACAGTGCCTTGAACTTGCCGATCGAGCCGTAAGCGACAGTAGCTTCAGCTGCCATCCGCTCTAGGTGCTCATCGCCGATACCGACATCGCGAAGAGTCGCTGGGGCCCCGATCCGCGTGAAAAAGCTACGCGTCGCCTCGATCCCCGCAAGGGCGATCTCCTCATCGCTCTTACCTGCCGGGTCGATCTGCCATACGCGAGTCGCATATTGGACGAAACGATCGACCCTCTCTCGGTACACGACCTTCATCCAGTTCGGGAAGATGATCGCAAGGCCCGCTCCGTGCGCGATATCATAGATCGCACTTACTTGATGCTCGATCTCATGCGAAGCCCAGTCGCCTTGCATGCCGAGGCTGATCTGCCCGCCGTTCAGCGCCATCGTACCGCACCACATGATGTTGGCGCGTGCGTTGTAGTCGTCTGGTTGGGCGAGAGCTTGCTCGGCGTTGTCGATGACGGTCTGTAGGACCGATTCGCAGAACCGCTCCTGCAGCGGGGCGTCCGTCGTCTGACTGAAATACTGCTCGAACACATGCGACATCATATCGACGATCCCGTTGACGACATGCTCGCGTGGGACGGTATACGTTAGCTCGGGATCGAGGATCGAGAAGCGCGGAAAAGCATGCGGACTTCCATGCCCTCGCTTCAGATTCTGTTCCCAGTTCGTGATGACGAAGTTGCCGTTCGCTTCCGATCCTGTCGCGGATAGCGTGAGGATCGTGCCAAGCGGTAGAGCCGACTTGGCACGCGCTTTGCGATCGAAGAAGTCCCACACATCACCTTCGTATGGTACGCCTACGGCGATGGCCTTGGCTGCATCGATGACGCTCCCACCGCCGACCGCCAGGATGAAATCGATCGCTTTACGACGGCATATGTCGATGCCTTTGCGTACCGTCGATACACGCGGGTTCGGCTCGACGCCGGGTAGCTCATGTACCGTGGCACTGATGCTATTCAGCTGCTCCATGACTTGATCGTACAGTCCGGTCTTCTTGATGCTGCCCCCGCCATACACCAGTAGAATCTTGGTGCCGTATGGCTGTACATTGTCCGCAAGCTGCGCCACCGTGCCGCGCCCGAAGATGATCTTCGTTGGATTGTGGAATGTAAAGTTGTTCACAGACGTATCACTCCTTCACGATGTATGGATGTCAACCGTAGTGTTCTTAACTACGCTCTAGTATACCACTGCTGGAGGGGCAGTAGCACGTAGGTGAGCGGGTGCGGCGGGGCGGGGTAGTGGTGGAGGCGGGGTGGGCATTGGCGGGTGCGGCGGGGCGGGGCATTGGCGGAGGCGGAGCGGGCAAGGGCGGATGCGGCGGAACGGGGTAGTGGCGGAGGCGGGGCGGGGTAGTGGTGGAGGCGGGGTGGACATTGGCGGATGCGGCGGGGCGGGGCATTGGCGGAGGCGGGGCGATGGCACGCGTGCAGGATCACACGCGTGCAGGATCACACCATAGTTCCAGGAGGTCGCTTACCCAGCGATTAGTATGATATTCGTTAGGGAAGCTTAGAAGAATAGGCTGTGTCAGGATCCACGCACGTGCTCATCAGGCATAGCCGAAGTAACTTACTAAGGGTGATTCCATATGAAGGCTGTAACCTATCAAGGCTTGCGCAAAGTTGAAGTGAAAGACGTCCAAGACCCGAAGCTCGAGAAACCTGACGACATCGTCGTGAAGATCACCTCGACCGCGATATGCGGCTCCGACCTCCATCTGCTGCATGGGATGATCCCGAATATGCCGAAGGATTTTATCATCGGGCATGAGCCGATGGGGATCGTCGAAGAAGTCGGGCCCGAAGTCACCCGAGTGAAAAAAGGCGACCGCGTCATCATACCGTTCAACGTCGCTTGTGGCCAGTGCTGGTACTGTACTCACGAGCTCGAGAGCCAGTGCGACAACGCGAACCCGCATGGAGATGCTGGCGCATACTTAGGATACTCCGAGACATTCGGCGGATATGCTGGCGGACAGGCGGAGTATCTGCGAGTGCCTTATGCGAATTTCATGCCGTTCAAGGTACCGGATGACTGTGAGATGGAGGACGAGAAGCTGCTCTTCTTGTCAGATATCCTACCGACGGCCTACTGGGGTGTCGATAACGCCGGGGTGAAGGAAGGTGACACCGTCATCGTGCTCGGATGCGGCCCCGTCGGCTTGCTCGCGCAGAAGATCGCCTGGATGAAAGGCGCGAAGCGAGTGATCGCAGTCGATTACATCGGATACCGTCTGGAGCACGCGAAACGTACGAACAAGGTGGAGATTGTTAATTTTGAGGATGAGGATAATATCGGTAACCATCTGAAGGAGATGACAGGCGGCGGAGCGGATGTCGTCATCGACTGTGTAGGCATGGACGGGAAGAAGACCGTCGTCGAGCTCATCGAATCAGCCCTCAAGCTACAAGGCGGCACCCTCGGTCCGATCCTGATCGCTTCACAGTGTGTTCGCAAAGGCGGCACGATCCAAGTCGTCGGCGTATACGGTATGAGGTACAACGCGTTTCCGCTCGGGGATCTGTTCGCGCGTAATATTACGTTGAAGATGGGGCAGGCACCAGTCATCCACTATATGCCGGAGCTATACCGATATATCGAACAAGGTCGCATCGATCCCACCGATATCATCACACACAAGCTGTCGATCGACGAAGCATCCCGCGGTTACGAGATATTCGATGAGAAGACGGAGGATTGTATTAAAGTGATTCTGAAGCCGTAGTTGAAGAGGGGGTTAATGAAGAGACGTCACCAAGTGAATGCGGATCAATAGCGGTTATGCGGGGGAGGAGTTCATACCGTGCGGAGCCTTCCTTCCTCGTACCCACTCCTCCATGGTATACTGTATGGATATAACATAGCGCGGAGGGGAAGGTTCGCATGAAGTTGCAGCTGCAGGTTTTTTGGGAAGAAGATGAAGTGAAGGTAGCGGAGCTTGAGATCAGTAAGGATAAGTTCGAACCGCTTAGCGAGGAAGAGAAAGAAGCGGCGATCGAGACGATCATACGTGATTATATGAATCAGCATCTTGCTATTAAGTGGGAACTGGTCGACGAAGAAGAGTAGCGTCGCGTGGTAATGTGCGGAAAGGTCGCTACGGTACGAATGGCCACCGTCTATGTTCAACATGCTATGTGAGAGGCTAACTGACAGCATGCGAACAGAAGGAGGTAGGCGAACGCAGATGGCTCGTAGAAGACGCACACCGATCGTTCCCGAAGCAAGACAACAGATGGATCGTTTCCAGACGCAAGTGATGCGTGATGCTGGATTAGATGTGAACCCGGACAAGCCCGAGTCGGTCAAGTATGAGGTAGCGAGGACACTCGGTATCGATCTGAAGCCTGGGTATAACGGTAAGCTCAGTACCGAGGATGCAGGCAAAGTCGGAGGTCGGATCGGTGGTACGATGGTCAAAGAGATGATCCGACTCGCACAAGAGCAGCTAAAGCGACGATAAGGGGCTGAATCGTATAGGGGCGGCGGTCGAATTCGCAGCCAGCTGTCTCCGTGGCGGCTGAGCTGCTGCACGTCTGCAGTAGATTTGTGCCGCCTCTGATGAGTCTGATCTGCTGCATTACTGCAGTAAGTTCGGTGCGTACGGCCTCTGATGAGGCTGATCTGCTGCATTACTGCAGTAAGTTCGGTGCGTGCCGCCTCTGATGAGGCTGATCTGCTGCATTTGTGCAGTAGATTCGATGCCTGCCGCCTCTGATGAGGTTGATCTGCTGCATTACTGCAGTAGATTCGGTGCGTACGGTCTCTGATGAGGTTGATCTGCTGCATTTGTGCAGTAGATTCGATGCCTGCCGCCTCTGATGAGGTTGATCTGCTGCATTACTGCAGTAGATTCGATGCCTGCCGCCTCTGATGAGGTTGATCTGCTGCATTACTGCAGTAGATTCGGTGCGTGCCGCCTCTGATGAGGCTGATCTGCTGCATTACTGCAGTAGATTCGGTGCGCACGGCCTCTGATGAGGCTGATCTGCTGCATTACTGCAGTAGATTCGGTGCGCACGGCCTCTGATGAGGCTGATCTGCTGCATTACCTTTACCAAAATACAAAAAGCAGTTATAATAAAACAACTTGAAAAAAATAATACATCAGGCGATGGCTTCCGTATATAAATTAGCGGGAGCCTGTTTATTTTTATCAAAGACGGGTTGCGTTGTACATGAATGAAAAGTGGCATCGACATCTGGGTGCATATGGTATTTGTTTAAAGGAAGAAAATTTACTAGTGATACGTAAGGGAGCCGGTCCGTATATTGGGAGATACGACCTTCCTGGAGGAACAATCGAAGCTAATGAATCATTGACCGAAGCTGTAAAGAGAGAGTTCATCGAGGAAACCGGAATATGTGTAGACATAATTAAAAACATTGGTGTACGTGATTATTTAATCCCTTATGAACTGTCTAGGAGAGGTACTACACATATCCATCATGTGGCTTTGTATTACTCAGTTAAATGTGTTGGCGAAGGATTAACAAGTGCCCCTGATGACTTTGAAGGTCAAGATTCTTTGGGCACTTTATGGGTTCCTTTACGTGAATGCAATGTTCATAACGCTTCGCCGCTTGTACTTGAAGCCATTCAATGGTTGAAGACAGGAAATTTAGCTGTTGAATCAAAGCGCTTGGATGACTGGGTAGTATTGCAAAAAGAATTTTAACACAGAGGATGACAAGTTTGATCCGAGAAAGGAGGTTTCTATAATTGGACATTAAGGCGGTGCTTTTTGATCTCTAATGGGTTTGGGCAATTCCAATATGACAACTTCAAGGCACTCGGTATTAGCTATTTTTTTGATGAGATTCTAATTTCAGAATGGGAAGGGGTTCGGAAACCTGACCCGGAAATATTTATACGTGCTTTGACTAAACTTGGAGTTCATGCTAATGAGGCATTGTTTGTTGGTGACCATCCCATCAACGATGTTCAAGCAAGTCGAAAACTGGGCATGAAGGCAGTATGGAAACAAAATTTACAATTCCCAGTCGAAATAAATGCTGATGCAGTTATAAGTGATTTAGGAGAATTAGCACAGTATCTATTTGCTGAAAAGAATGGTCCGCTGCTGAAATAACCGAGTTATATGTTAAAGAAATAGCGCGGCGTAAAGGGTTAGCCAGTATGTTGATTTCATTCTTGGAGCAGGAGTTCCAGACCCAAAATGTAAAGAGTGTGAAGATTATTACAGGCGAAGATTATGGGTCAGCTCATAAGACGTATGTGAATTCAAGCTATATAAAAAAAGAATATACTTTGTTTTTGAAGAAACTGTGATTATTCAATCCAAATAGGAAAGGAACAAATATATGAGCATCAAAGCCATATTTCTTGATTTTTACGGAACATTGGTACACGAGGATGATGAGATCATTCCACTTATTTGTGAAAAAATAAAAGCGGGCTCAAATGATGAATGCGAAATCAAAGATATAGGAAGCTACTGGTGGCAGACATTTTCAAGAATGTTTCAGAATAGCTATGGAGATTCATTTAGGACACAAAGGAATTTGGGGATAGCATCGTTAGAGGAAACAATTCATCATTTTAATTCAGAAGGTATCGCTGAAGAAATGATCAAAATGCAATTTGATCACTGGATGAAGCCAGCTATTTACGATGACACTCTCCCTTTTATTCAAAAATTTAGTCAGGTTCCACTGTATATTCTTTCGAACATAGACACATCAGACGTTATTGCTGCAGCTGCTCACCATAAAATCAAAGTGACGGACATTATAACCAGCGAAGACGTAAGATCTTATAAACCCAGACCGGAACTATTTGTTGAAGCATTAAGTCGACATAATTTAAAATCCAGTGAGGTTATACATATTGGAGATTCAATTACAAGTGATGTAGGTGGGGCGGGGAAATTAGGTATTAAAACGATATGGTTAAATCGGTTGAATAAACAAAAGCCAGAAGGAATCAACCCGGATTATATCTGCAAAGATTTGAATGAAGCGCAAATGATTCTAATCAATGAATTGGGGTGATTATTTTCAAAACTTGTTATGTCGTTAAAGAAATGATGAGGGATTACAATTTCCCTTGGGCAATTGCAGGAGGTTGGGCAATTGATCTGTTTATAGGTGAAGTAACTAGAACTCATGACGATATTGAGATCATGATATTTAGAAGTGATCAATTAGCCATTCAACAATATCTATCAGGATGGAAATTCTATAAGGTCCAGGGTGGAAAAATTACAACATGGAAACAAAGTGAAGTAATGGTGCCTCCAGTTCATGAAACATACGCTGAACGAGAGAATGAAAAAATTGAAATACTTCTGAATGAAACGGACGGCGTCAACTGGATATACAGAAGAGATACTCGTGTATCAAGAGAATTAAGTAAAGCTATAATTGTGTCAGATGCCGGAATGCCAATTCTCAGCCCAGAAATTGCATTGCTATATAAGTCGAAGAATCCAAAACAGAAAGACGAACAAGATTTCCAAAATACTTATCCGCATATGAATTTAGACCAAAAACATTGGTTTCGAGAAGCCTTAAAGATACTCTATGTTGATCATTCTTGGATCAGTTTGAATTAGAGCAAAAGAGAAGGGGGAAGGGAAGATGGAGCTGATCTTTATCCGCCATGGTCAAGGGATACACAACACAAATATTCCAGACAGATTAAACTATATCAACCCCCCATTAACTGAGAAAGGAAGAAAACAAGTAGCTGAGCTTAAAGAAATCTTTTCATTTAACGAGGATGACTTATTCTTTGTGAGTCCAACAATTAGGACCATCGAAACAGCTAAGATAATAACAAGTACATTATCGAAACCCAAGAAATATATAACTCATTAGTTGGTCCTAGAATGTTCCCGATGCCTCCGGACGCTGAATCCAATGTACTTAGGTGCGATTGGCTTTATCCCCTTGAACAGATTGAGTATAACCATTCTGATTTTACAATCATGGATACTGATGACTTATACCTGTGGACTCTCGGTATCAATACCACAGATGATGATGCCTTTACCAATCTAGGATCCCGTTTAATTTCACGAATAAAAAACCAAGCCACAGGCACAAATAGAGCTTTTGTAATCGCTCATGATGGTACAATAACAAGCTATCGAATTTTATTGGGTGAAACTCGATTAACAAGAGCAGACTTTTTAGGCGAAGCTGGGTGGTATAGCGTGAATTTGTAAATGGATTGATCCAATTTTATCTTCGATAAAGGACAGTGGCAAATGAATATAAATGAAGTCCGAGAATACATTTCATCATTGGCACATGCTAAAAGTATCACTTTGATTCAAAGAGGTTTTTCTTTTGATAAAAAATATTTCATTTACCACACAAGTAAAGAGCCGACACATGTATTACGAACTGCATCTATACAGCAAATGGATCGAAAAAAACAGGAGTTTGATATCATAAGTCGTGTTCATCAGCTTGGGTTGAAGACTTCAACTCCGCTTGATTAAGGTGTCATAGAGTCTATGGACTTGTGTTATATGGTATTAGGTTTTGTAGCTGGCGAAGATGCTTCCGATGTATTACCTAAATTAACGACAGATGAGCAGTATCGGATTGGTCTCGAAGCTGGAAGGGAACTAAAGCTGATTCATGAAATTGAAGCTCCTCCTGAATTAGAGGATTGGTACACACGGCGCAGCGCAAAGCATCTACGGCAACTGACGGATTACCAAACTTGTGGATACCGACTTCCTGAAGAAGATCTCATCGTAGAATTCATCAATCATCATTTGGAGGAAATGAGTGGACGTCCAAACCGGTTGCAACACGATGACTTTCACCCAAGTAATTTGATTGTCCATGAAAGAAGATATTCGGGAGCCATAGATTTTAACCGGTTTGATTGCACGTTAATTAAAAAATACAGGTGTCTTCCGTTTATATCCACATTTAATGGTCAGGAAAATTGTCTTTATCTACTGCAGTAGATTCGGTGCGTGCCGCCTCTGATGAGGCTGATCTGCTGCATTACTGCAGTAGACATGCAAACTTTTCACCCCGGATGACCTTGTTTTATCGTACATTATTTGCGTAGCTGACCGAGCTCGCTGACGATCGCTTCCATCTCATTGATGCTGAAGCGGTCTTTGCTGATGACGAGATCATAGATGTCACGCACGTCATCGTAGCTACCTAGGTCGAATGAATCTGGTTTCATCGCAGCTGCAGTCGCCATCTTTAATTTGTTGATGATGGTGTCGATCATGTAGGTTAGGTTCTCTCTTGAAGGTTGGTTAAGATCCATAGTTAAACATCCTTTCGTCAGGAATGGCTGTGTCGGTATCGTTCGATACAAGTTGACGCAGGTATATGGTGCTATATATAGAAACTGTTACGTCTGGCCACGTCCCTAGTACACTTCCCATATCTTAACGAAGCGTTATCACAACGTCAAGGGTAGATGGAGGGGTAGCGACTGTTATCAGCTCAAGATAGACACCGAATGGAGTAGAGACTGGTTGGTGCCGGCCCAATCGTAATGGTGGTTAGGGTAGGTAGAAGCTGGTGTCATAACGTCGATATAAGCAGATCTCGTTGTAAACGCACTACCATAGAGTCGGTTCTTCAGCCTCAGGCTCTGCTACTGGCATCGGCGCGGTGAATTCCTCGATGCAGCCAGGAGAATCCTGCGTGACATGACCAACCATCGGATGTACCGGATATGCACGCATATCGGAAGCGGGGTACGGCCGTAGCACGGCGAGCAGATCTTGGATGGACTGTAGACTACGGTCAAGCCAGACAGCTTCCGCTTCACGCGGTAGGATCACAGGCATACGATCATGGATATCGCTCATGAGTTCGTTAGGCTCAGTCGTGATGATCGAGCATGTGTGGATCGTGCGGCCATCTGAGCTTGTCCACGATTCGTAGATCCCTGCCATGGCGAATAGCGGGCGACTATTCAGAACGATACGATGGGGTTGTTTCTCGCGACCGTTTCGCTTCCATTCATAGAAACCATCGGCCGGGATCAGACAACGTCTCTTCAACAGTGGCTCGCGGAATGACCGCTTCTCATGGATCGTCTCCGCACGCGCATTAATCATCTTGCTTCCGACCTTCTCATCCGATGACCATGGCGGCACCAGACCCCAGCGGAGCATCCCTGCTCTCCGGACCCCGGAATCATCTGAGATGATCGCCGGGATATCTTGCATGGGCGCGATATTATATCGTGGCTCGAACTTGAGGCGCACCGCCTGTATCTGGAAATATTGCACCCATTCCTCCTCAGGAACGGTCAACGTAAATCTCCCGCACATAGTCGATCATACCCCCTCAGTAACATGTAATCCTCCGTACCTACCCGATTAGAACCACCTCAGGTATGTTGACGAAAATCTACCGTATGTAGCTGAATCGAACTTCCTCGGATATGTTGACGAAAATCTACCGTGCACATAGCCTGATCCGAATATCCTCTGGTGATTGACGCGATTCTCCGTACATATAGCCTGATCCGAATATCCTCTGGTGATTGACGCGAATCTACCGTGCATATAGCCTGATCCGAACATCCGCTTCGTGATGTTAAGGTATAGCTCCTAGCAGAAACGCCCCAAGAAACGCCTCAAGAAACGCTAACGGAACTGAGGTGCGCTATTTCACTAAAAACAGCTGTTTCTTAACAGCTTACGGAACTACAGTACGCTATTCGTGCAAAAATGCCGATCTATCTGCCCGTTCGGACGCAATAACGGATCTGTGTTCCGTTAGCATCGGAAAAAGACTCGATTTCGAGCGAATAACGAATCTGTGTTCCGTTAGCCCAATGCAACTCGGCTGTTCTCACACATCAGGCTATGATGTTCAAGATACCGGCGGCGACTTCGATCGTGATCGGCGTCTCGCCGGCGTACTCGCCGTCTGCATGTATCGTCAGCGGCTTGCTCGCGGCGATCTTCACCTCGCGGCAGCGATAGAAGTGAGCGGCCTTCATGTTACGGTGTGTCCCGCGATATACTCTCGGGAATGCCAACAGTAGCCCGAGCCGCGAGATCCCGCTCACGATACAGATATCGGCGTAGCCATCATCAGGGATCGCGTCGGGAGTAATGCGCATGCCGCCACCGTACTGATCGATGTTCGTTACTGCGATCAGCCAGACCGAGTTGAATCGCAGCTCCTCGCCGTCGATCGTCACCGTCACTTGAGTCGGCCGATACGTGATGAGGGCGCGCACGAGTGTCAATGGATAGGCGAGGAAGCCTAGTCTGAATCGATTCAACCAGCGTTTGTATCGGGATTGATTCGTCATCTTGGCGATCAGTCCGTCCATCCCGATCCCCATCGAGCTTACCGCCCAGCCCGCATGCCCATACAGCATATCGATCGGTCGAGTGCCACCGCTCGCAGGTGTTTCCGCTGCGGCAGACGGTATGTCGCTCGACCGAGAGTCGCCGCCCTCGAACGCTCCCGCAGCCGCAGACGGCATGTCGCTGGCATGAGAGTCACGGTCTCCGTGTTGTGGGTGGTGCGATTCCGCTGCGGCAGACGGTATATCGCTCGACCGTGAGTCGCCGCCCTCGAACGCTCCCGCAGCCGCAGAGAGCACGTCGATGGCACGAGAGTCGCGGTCTCCGTGTTGTGGGCGGTGTGTTTCCGCTGCGGCAGACGGTATATCGCTCGACCGTGAGTCGCCGCCCTCGAACGCTTCTGCAGTAGCAGACGGCACGTCGCTGGCACGAGAGTCGCGGTCTCCGTGTTGTGGGTGGTGTGTTTCCGCTGCGGCAGACGGTATATCGCTCGACCGTGAGTCGCCGCCCTCGAACGCTCCCGCAGCCGCAGACGGTATATCGCTCGACCGTGAGTCGCCGCCCTCGAACGCTCCCGCAGCCGCAGACGGTATGTCGCTCGACCGTGAGTCGCCGCCCCCAAACGCTCCCGCAGCCGCAGACGGTATGTCGCTTGACCGTGAGTCGCCGCCCTGGAACGCTCCCGCAGCCGCAGAGAGCACGTCGCTCGAACGAAAGCCGCTATCCCCGAACGCTGCTGCTGCCGCTGTAGCAGACGCAAGCTTGGCCAGCAGATGATCCAGCGCCTCGACCGGGTCGAGCGGGAGCTGATGCGAGCGTGCGAAGTCATTGCCAGATCCGGCAGGTATGTAGCCGACCGGGCATGGGAGCCGATCTTCAGCGAGACCGGCTGCGATCTCGTGGACGGTACCGTCCCCGCCAACCGCGATGATCGCCAGAGGGCGTCGTATCGCCAGCTCGGCCGCTAGCTGTGTCGCTTCGCGAGGCCGCGTCGTATGAAACACGTCATAGGCGATGCCGCTGGCGTGCAGACTCTGGCGGAGGTGTTCTTCTAACGCCTCCCACACTCGTGCACCGCGCCCGTTGCCAGCGACAGGATTCACGATGAACACGAGCTTGCCTCGAATATGATCTTCACTTGCATCCTGTATAAGTGGCAAGAGATACGGCACCGCCTCTTCAGTTTGGTGAGATAATTGTACCATATATAGGCTATCAGGTGGAGGGATAACTCCCGGCAGTAGGAGAGCTATCTGGAGGTCTGTCGGCTAGTAGGGATAGGCCTACAGCGCATCGTTCGAACGTTGGAGCTACCTATGACCTATCTCCTCCGCGCTAGCAGCTGGGAGCTACTCATCGCCACCATACTTCGGGTGGAGCGAATCACCCACCGAACGATTCGCGGAAGGCATCGGCCAGCTTCGCTGTGTCGACTTCCCAGATCGCTGCGATGTCTTGCGCGACTTCTTGCTCGAACCAATCCGCAAGCAGCTTGCGATTCTTACCGTTCTCATGGATCCAGAGCAGGTTGCCTACGACCTTCCGATAGTACAGCTTCTCGGCTTCTGCGAGCTTCTCTTGGGGGACCCATATCTTCATCCGCTTGATCGTCCGGTACAGTTCCTTGTTGCAGGCGCGTCTGATGCCACGAGCGGAAGGAAGGGGTCTGTCATGCTTCTCGTTAGCGAATCTGTTATGCAAGATACGAACGCCTCCTCTCCATACATACACTATGCATGCGGAGAAGAGGCGGTCACCCTGGTGCCCGGTAGATTAGTCGACGACGAGATAGCCGATCATCGGGACATGGTTCGAATGCTCGTCATGAGCCGTACAGATGATGCGGAACGTGCCTTCGCGGTCGGCGGTGAAGGAGACGGACTTGGACTCTCCCTTACTGACCGTGCCTTGGATGTTATAGCCTTCGATGACGAATGGATGATGCAAGCCGTGGACGCCGTGGAACGTCAGCGTCACCTGTTGACCATGCTGTACATACAGCGTGCCTGGATCGAAGCGATACACCTCATACTCCTTGCCATCGGGGGTCTTGCCTTCATATTCGACGATCGCGATGTGATACTGTGACGTACTCGCTGCGGCAGAGACTGGCTCATCTGAGAAGTAGGACTTGATGTACAGGGAGCCGAGGATGACTGCTACGAATAGGACACCGAACAGCACCAACGTGGATCGCCGGAAGACGAATATTTTGGCCATGGTTGACACACTCCTTTACCTATATTCACATGATCGTAGTACATGCTTCTTGCTACTATGTGTATGATGAGGGTGGACGAGACATGCCGAACAGTTTCGCAGGATCGTATGTTATTCGTGGTAAGTGGTAGAGGAGATAGAGAGGTGCAGGGAAGGGTCATTTCTTTTTGACTTGGATGATCGGTTATGACTACAATGAAAGCTAACGACACAACAGACGACGCGCCAAAGGAAGGGATATCGGATGCTAAAGATCGAAAGATTCGCCCTAGGTCCACTGGAGACGAATGCGTATCTCATCTTAACGGAAGACGAGAAACGGGGGATCGTGATCGACCCAGGGACTGACGAGAGCCCGTTCATGGAACGGATCAAGGATGTGGAGATCGAAGCGGTGTTGCTAACGCATGCGCACTTCGATCATATCGGCGGGGTAGAAGCGGTTCGCAGATCGAAGAGCTGCCCGGTCTATATCCATGAGCTCGAGCAGGACTGGCTGACGAACAGCGACCTGAACGGTTCCTTGCTATGGCCGGAGGTCGGGGGAGAGATCATCGTGTCTCAAGCTGACCATCTGATGCGGGCGGGGGATAGGCTGAGCTTCTTGGGAGAGGAGTTCGAGGTGCTGCATACACCGGGCCATTCGCCGGGGAGTGTTAGCTTCCTGTTCGCCGAGCACCAGCTGCTGTTCAGTGGAGATGTGTTGTTCCGGATGAGTGTTGGGCGGACGGATCTGCCGGGTGGTAGCTCGCGTGAGCTATATGACTCGATCCATGAACAGCTGTTCAAGCTGGATGCTGAGACGCGCGTCTGTCCTGGCCACGGGCTTACGACGACGATCGGCTATGAGATGGAGCATAACCCGTATGTGTAACTCAGTAATCCTCTCGGAGATGAATAACACGGTATTAGTGTAAGCGGTAGCTTGTGATGCCATGAGATACTGAAAAAAATCGCGATCACTTCAACATTTTTCTACAAAAGGTATAGACAAGTTGCATGAGCTTTGGTAATATTTATGTACTCAGTTAGGATGAACTGGCTGTATATAACAGGATATGGATCATGGTTTGCGAAGGACGCATAACCTGGGAGGATGGACCTCTCGGTTATTGCGTCCTTTTCTGGTTGTGTCATCCACTGGCTAATAACAAGGAGGAGGGAGACCATCATGACACGAATTCGCCGCTTGCTCGTCAGCTTGACGGCGGCACTCGTCGCGGCAGCACTCGTATATGCGGTATATGTCATGCTGCTGAGACAGGTGGAGCTGCAGGAGACCGCGCATGTGATCGTGCCGAGTCGATTCATCACGGCAGGTACGATCCTATCGGAGGATGTATTAAGTATGCGTAAGGTGACGGCGGCGAGTGTAGATGATCAGATGATCACGCGTGTGCAGGACGTCGTCGGCAAGCAAGCGCTGATCCCGCTTGGCGCGGGTGAGCCAGTGCTCGCATGGAAGCTAACCTCGCTCATGCTGCTACCCGAAGCGGGTGAGGCGATGTTCGAGATACCGAAGTCCTACATCCTCGCCATCTCAGGAGGAGTGCGTCCGGGAGATCTCGTCCGCATCTATCTGTCTAGTGAGACGGGTGGACAGAGGCTGCTAGCGGAAGATGTCGATGTCGCGTCCGTGAAGCTGTCGACGGGTGGACGTGCGGATGCCGATCTAGGCGCGAGAGCCGATATGCACGCGGAGGCTGCGAGCAATCGTCGGCATGTACTCGCACTCCGGTCCGGCGAGCAAGTCGAATATCTGAATCTGAATCTGACAGAAGAGCAATGGCTGACGATCGATCAGGCATGCCGTGATCCGGGGAACGGTGGGAAGTTGGTCATCGCATTGCCGGGAGATCCTGCGCCGCGGGAAGATCGTATGGCGGAAGCTCTGGGCGAACAGGAAGGAGCGGGAGGGGCGTGAGGATCGATCTAGATACGTGCTATCCGAATCTGGTCCTATTCGCCGGCACGACGCCGAACATCGGCACGACGAGCTGTGCTTTCAGCATGGCAGCGACCTTAGCACAAGGTGCGCCACATCTGACGGTCGCATATCTGTGTCTGAACCTGAAGAGCTCGAAGATCGCTAGATATCTCAGGCTATCCGAGGCCGATCAGGGATTAAGCGCGATGCGGGTGGACCTGAAGGCGCGGACGCTGACATCCGAGCGACTGGATCAGTACGTTAGCCGTCTGAGGCGATTCCCGAATCTACGTGTGCTGAACGGGAATATGCAGCGTGAGCAAGCGGAGCTGTATATGCCTGAGGATATCGAGCATCTGCTGGCGATCGCATCGCAGACGTATGATATCTGTGTCGTCGACTGCAACGCATACTGGGACAACGCGGCGACGATCATCAGCGTGATGCGGGCTGGCGTGAGGCTACTGGTCACGACACCTGCGCTCGATGCTTTCCAGGATGATCTGAACGGCTGGTTGATCCAAGCGGGCTCTCTGTTCGGTGTTATGCCGCAGCAGTTTCAGCTGATCGTCACGCAGTCGGCTCGTCATACGGACGAGTATCGAGCGAGTGATGTAGGGGCATCGACAGGTCTAGATGTTGTCGGTACGGTGCCGTATGATCGACAGCTTGCGTCCGATATGCAGCTCGGCCAGCTGCACGAATGGTGCGATCGCAAGCGGTCCCTATCGCTACGGCAGATCGAGCAGATCGCGGGCCGAATCGCAGCTCAGCTCGGGATCGTGTGGTCAGCGAAGGGAGAGCCGCGGAAGCAGATGAAGCTACCCTTCCGCAGTCTGAAGCGACAGGTGGGGGTGAACGGATGAGCAAGCACGGTGAGGCGTGGGCGCAGGACGAGAGGGCGATGGATGGTAAGGCTCTGCTGAGGGATAGCGGAGAGTTGAATGAGAGGAATGGTGATGGGCCGAGTAGTGGGCGAGATGGTCCGACGAACCGGCCGAATCGATCACCAACGATGGATGACGAGGGGGCGATGGATCAGCATGCACCGGCGGACGATAGCAGGAGTACACGATTCTCACTGTGGGACTTCGCGACGAAGTTCCGCTCGTCCGACGGAGTGCGAGACCGGGCAACGGTGGATGACGGCCAGTCGGGGTACGGGGCACGAGGCCACCCGCCGGTGCAGGGCCAGCGACCGTCAGACGTGGCACGAGACCACCCGCCGGTGCAGGGTCAGCGACCGTCAGACGTGGCGCGAGACCACCCGCCGGTGCAGGGCCAGCGACCGTCCGACGGAGCACGAGACCACCCGCCGGTGCAGGGTCAGCGCTCGTCCGACGCAGCACGAGACGATCCTGCGGTGGGCGACCGCCGAGCGCCGGCCGCAGCGCGAGAACATGTGCCGGATCAAGGCAGCCGCTACGAGGATGTGAGGTCGCTCGAAGCGTTCATGGCGATCGTCGAGGATATGCGTGCCTATCTAGTCGGGATGCGTACACAGACGGAGGATGATCAGATCGAATACGGTACGACGCTTAATCGCGCGGTGCTGGGCTATAGCAGAGAGCGACAAGCCTTCCTCGCAGTCATCCAGGATCGCCTCGCATCACGCCGTCTGCATCAACAGAAGCCACCTTCCTCGCAGTATGAGACGATGGCTGAAGCCGTGTTCGCAGAGGTGATCGGCATGAATGTGCTGGAGTCCGTTATGAGAGAGCGAGCTGATCTGGAGGAGATCCAAGTCGTCGGTACTCGGATCTTCGAAGTGCGTAACGGCTTCGTGCGGAAGTCGCACTATCGGTTTCGTTCGGTAGATGAGGTGGAGAGACTGCAGCAGAATCTCGTCCTGTATAACCGTGATACGATCAACGCGCGTAAGCAATGGGCGGAGGTATCGCTGCCTGACGGTGCGCGAGTGACGATGACTGGCTTCGGATACACCCGGGAACCGACGATCACGATCCGTTTCTTCCCGCTGCGGGAAGTGTCTCTGAGCCGACTAGCGAAGCCGCCTTACAGCACGCTAGACGAAGAAGCCATCGCAGTCCTCCAGGCGATCGTCGCGGCGCGTCTGAACCTCATCGTCATCGGTGCGACGAATACGGGTAAGTCCCATCTGCTGAAGGCACTTATCGCCGATATACCGGACGAGCAGCGGATCGTGACGATCGAACCGCGCAGTGAGCTACTGCTCGGCATGCTGTTCCCGGACAAGAATATCGTCGAATTCGAAGCGCCGGATGATGATGCTGTACATGGAGGCGGTCAGGCATTCCGGCTGGCCCTACGGCAATCGCCAGAGCGCATCATCCTCGCAGAGATCCGTGATCAGGAAGCGAATCTGTATGTCCGTGCCTGTACGCGCGGCCATATGGGCAGTATGACGACCGCTCATGTGAATGCACTGGAGGATGTGCCGGATGCGATCACCGATATGTGCATGCTGGACAAGCGCGGCATGAATCCAGAACGACTGCGGCGCAGGATCGCCCAGTTCGTCACACAGATCGGCATCGAGATGCGAGTCGTGGCAGGCCAGCGTAAGATCGTACGGGTCGGCGAGATCTCGGAGCGAGAAGGGCAGGTGTATGTTCGGGACTTGATCGCTTACGACCACGAACGGGACCGATGGCGTCGCTGCCATCCGTTCAGCCAGTCGTTCGGTGAGCATATCCGACGTTACTCACCAGAGCATCATAAGCTCTTGCAGAGGAAAGGGTGGGTGTCAGATTGAACGTGAACGTTACACTGATCATGCATGGAGCTCTCATACTCGCGATCTTCATCCTCTTATTCATCTCATGCAGTCAGCTGCTCGAGCTTGGGATTCAGTCGATGGCTCGCCGCTCACGGCTGCGAGGCACGAGGTCATGGCCGAAGCCGCGCATCCAGCTGCTGCGTTATCGCAAGCTGATCCGAGCTTCGCCTGTCGTGCTCAGACATCTCGATGACCTGCTCGAATCACTGAGTCTGAAGATGAGGGCACCGGCCTTCGTCTGGATGAGTATGATCGGTTCGCTGATCGGGATCGCGGCTGGTGCGTATGTGTTCCAGAGTGTGAAGGGGATCGCATGTCTCGCGATCATGATGGCGGTATTACCATATACGTGGCTGCGCATGCGGCTCGTAACGAGACAGATGCGATCAAGGCTTGAATTCCTACCAGCTGTTGAAGTGTTCTATCAGTATTACTTGATGGCGGATACACATAATATCCGGCAGGTGCTAGCAGCTTGCCTGGAAGAACGGCGTATGCGGATGCCCGTTCGAGCATCGTTCGAGCTGTTGCTACGTCATCTGTCGACTCATCGGCTCGTGGAAGATTCGCTGCGGATCTTTGCATTCTCTCTGGGGCATGTGTGGGGGCGATATATGACGAATATGCTGCGTGTAGGACTGACTGAGGGGGCGGATATATCTGCTAGCTTACATGATCTGATCACGGATATGAGGCAAGCACAAGCTGCCGACCAAGCGGCGCGTAACAGACTGCTAGAGATACGGATCGCGAGCTTCTCACCGCCGATATTTCTCGTCTTATTCATCATGGTGAATCTTCGGTTGAATGAAGCCCAAGCGATCTACTACTATCTCGTCGATCCGGCGGGCCGGAACATGCTGTTGAACGGTATCGTGCTGATGTTCATGTCACTCGTCATGGGATTATGGTTGTCGATTCGCAGGATGTAACGCATATATCTGCCAGCTCCAGGAGGATGTGCCGTCTCGACTAGTCTAGCGACACATCTCGATAGAAAGGAGGGTTGTCCCATCATGTCCAGTACCGTGTGGACGTTGCTGCAGGCTGTGTTGCTCATGATGATATTCGCGATTATCTATATATCCATCCGAACGATGCTCCTATGGGCGTGGCCTATTAGAGTCGTCCTCCCGTTCCAGAGGCTTAGAGAGATGCTAGCGCGGCAGCGTAAATATCGGGTCCTTCGCTCGCTACTCCTCGTACCACGACAAGAGTCGAGCCTAGAGGAATTGCGAGGGCTACTCACTGCCTGTGGACTACCGATCGATGCTGTGAACTACACGGCTGTGAAGAGGTTGCTCGTACTGTTCGGCACTCTGATCCTAGGCGTGTCTTACCTCGGCTGGGACCGGCATTGGATCGAAGGTATGCTGCTGGTGTGGGTCATGATCGTAGCAGGTGGTAGCTTACTCCTGATCGGCTGTGACAGGATGCTCTTGCGCGCCTTACGTGAACAGCGACGAGCCCGGATCGTACAAGATGTGCAGACGATCAGTTCACAGCTACTCTACTACAAGCGTTCCCGGCTGAATCTCCATGGTCAGCTACAGCGATGTATACCGCTCGCTTCCTATATTCGCAAGGAGATGCAGCTGCTCGTGAACGAATGGTATGAGGGTTCGCACGAAGCGATCCGTAGATTTCGAGAACGCTTAGCGACAGATGAGGCGATCGACTTCGCGGAGACGTTGAACGCCCTTCACCAGTATGGCAGTGATCGATACTACGACCTGCTCGAGGAGCGCATCCATAGCTACAAGGAGAAGCTGGCACTGATCCGGGATGGACGGAAGGAAGCGACGTCGTATGTTCTATTCCTTCTCTCGGGGATCCCGATCATGTATACGTTCATCATCTTCATCTATCCTTGGGTGGCGGAGTCGCGATATATATTTGATAGCTTAGGGTAGTTAAGAGGATTAGGTGTAAGTCAAGATGAGGACGATGAGAATTAATAAATGAGCCATTCCTGTAATGAATTAATTTGAGGTTTGAACAAAAAGAGCGCCTCCTGTATGCTGGGTCTTGGAATGGGACACATTCACTGCCCTA
>Ga0180215_1001240_pt1 | contig 28864 bp, 23 predicted proteins | sample eDN3rd37CBELigBY_FD_128871 | JGI IMG/M metagenome (GOLD analysis project Ga0180215, IMG submission 128871) | Enriched backyard soil microbial communities from Emeryville, California, USA - eDNA 3rd pass 37_C BE-Lig BY (version 2) (version 2) | ecosystem: Environmental > Terrestrial > Soil >...
CCATAACAGGAGAATTGACCCTTGTTCCGGTACTATTAGGCGTTGCCAATACGTTATGGGTGGCTGGCTTTGATATTATATACGGCTCTCAGGATTATGAGTTTGATGTTGAGAACGGAATTCATTCAATCCCAAGTAAATTTGGTGTGAAATATGCTTTATTTATTGCAAAAACTTTTCATGTTATTACAGTGATTTGTCTTGTTGCAGTTGGTATTGTAGCATCTCAGCTTAACTTTATTTATTACTTAGGAATCGCTGTTATTGCTGGCTTGTTTGCTATTGAATACCGGATTGTGTCACCTACAAATTTAACAAATGTTAATATTGCTTCTTATAATATAAACCAGCTTGTCAGCATTATTTTCTTGGCAACGGGTTTACTAGGTGCATTAATTTAATATATTGCTAGCAACTGGTTTCAAAGATTGAATAATGAGAGGATAAGGTAAAATGAAAAAAAGATTAGCAGCACTGCTTGCTGTGATGATTCTGCTACTGATATCAGGATGCGCAGATCAAACAGCACAAGAGGATTCAAAAAAAGAGGAAAAAAAGGTTATTACAATCGGAGCAATGACGTCTACAGATGTGATCCCCTTTGTACTTATCAATAAAAATGGTCTTGATAAAAAGTATAATTTTGACTTGAATATCGAAATGTTTACATCGGCAAAGGATAGGGATGCAGCCTTTCAAGCAGGAGAATTGGATGGTGTGTTAACGGATTTGATTGGTGTCACGATGTATCAAAATGCTGATTTTGATGTCAAAATTACAGGAAGTACAGATGGTGACTTTATCCTTGTTGCGGGTAAGGACACGGGAATTACAAATTTGAACCAAGTAAAGGGAAAAACAATTGGTATATCGGAAAATTCCTTAATTGATTACTCGTTGGATATTATCTTAAATAAGAATAATATGCAGAGCGATGATGTTGTGAAAGAGATCATTCCAAGAATGCCTGACAGATATGAATTACTTCAGAACGGTAAATTAGATTTAGGTTTACTACCAGAGCCATTTTCCACCCTTGCATTGAAAAATGGAGCCATCCAGCTTGGAAGTGCAAGCGAATATGGTATTTTCCCAGCAGTCTCTGCTTTTTCTAAAAAGGCCTTAGATGAAAAGCCAGAAGCAATTAAAGAATTATTTTCAGCCTATAATGAAGCGGTTGGATATATGAATGAAGCGGATATAAAAGAGTATGAAGAAACAGTCATTGAAGAGGTAGGATATCCAGAGGATATGGCCGGGAAGATTGAATTACAGCCATTCAAAATGAATCAGCTTCCACCAAAGGAGGATATTGACGCTGCTATTCAATGGGCAAGTGAAAGAGAACTATGCAGTCCTGAACTAACCTATGAGCAAATGGTGTATGATGTAGCATCATCAAAAAATAACTAAAAAATATGCGGTGATCAAATATGCTCCTTATGGAAAATGTCTGTATCAGCTATAAAAATAAAAAAGAAAGTTTTCCGATTATCCAAAATCTCTCTCTTTCTATACAAGAGGGAGAGGCATTGGTGATTCTTGGTCCTTCCGGATGCGGGAAATCTACATTAGTGAATGCATTAGCAGGAACGATACCTTTTGAATGCGGCCTTGTAGATGTTATGAAAGATCAACTGAAACAAAAATTAGACCCAAAGATACATAGGATTGGGATAATTCCGCAAAATTATGGATTACTCCCGTGGAAGACAATTAGTGAAAATTGCATGTTACCTTTGAAAGTTCGGCATGAAAAAGTAACCAATCGTTACAAACAAGACACTTTAAAAATCTATGAGTCTTTAAATATTGCACATTTATTAGATAAATATCCAAAGGAATTAAGCGGAGGACAGCTACAAAGAGCAGCTATTGCAAGGGCATTTATTTTAAAACCTGATTTATTGTTGATGGACGAGCCCTTCTCTGCATTAGATGCTATTACTCGGGAAGAAGCCAGAGAATTATTTTTAAATCTATGGCAAGAAAATCGCCCAATAACTATTCTTGTTACCCATAGTATTGAAGAAGCCCTTTATCTTGGGAAAACCATTATGGTTATGGGTACAAATAACGGTGAAATCAAATTAATGATGAAGAATCCACACTTCGGAAAAATGGATCCTGGAACAAAGGAATATTATGAAGTTAAGCATCTACTGCGTGAAAAGCTAAAATCTTCTAATGGGAAGGTAGTAGAGAATATTGGCAAAATTATTAAAGCAATGTAAGTTATTTATCCAGGGATTTCTGTTATTTAATCTACTATGGTTTGTAGCCTCCATACTAATGGATACAAATGTTGTCCCAAATCCATTAGATATCTATCAAAATATTAGCAGTCTAATGACTGCCGAGATAATCATTCATATCTTATACAGCATAAAGCGAATTGCCCTTGGACTTGTCATGTCATTGGGTGTTGGGGTACCGATTGGAATTCTGATTGCGTACTCGAAGAAGGTAAATAAGATTCTCTATCCTCTTATTTATTTATGTTATCCCATACCAAAATCGGTACTTCTACCGGTAGCGATGCTTCTATGGGGAATGCGAGATGGTTCAAAGGTTGTCATTATCTTTTTGATTATTGTGTTTCAGGTTATCGTATCAGTAAGAGACAGCGTAGTTACTATTGAACCATCCATGTATCAGGTTATGAAAAGTGCCGGCGCAGGAAGATGGCAGATTATCAGGCATGTTACAATGCCGGGGATTTTACCGCAGCTCCTTACAAGTATCAGAATTTCTTTAGGAACAGCTGTTTCCGTTTTGTTTTTTGTTGAAGGCTATGGTACGGAGTTCGGACTGGGGTATTATATTTTGAATGCTTGGTCAAGGATAAATTATATCGATATGTATATGGGGATATTGGTCATATCACTAATGGGGTTTGCGTTGTTTATCCTAATAGACCTTCTTTCAAATGTACTTTGTAAATGGAGCAGTATAGAGGAATGAAGAAGAATAAATGGGTAATAACTTTGTTAATGTTTGAACAAAGTTATTAAGAGTGAATAGATGAGGTGCATTATGACTAGGTATTTTAATGGGAAAAAAGTAGAACTACTTGCTCCTGCTGGTACAATGGAAATCTTTCGAAACCTTGTGCAGGCAAATTGCGATGCGATTTATTTAGGAGGAAAATCTTTAAATATGAGGATGATCAGAAGAGGATATAACTTTTCTGATGAAGATCTAAAAGAAGCGATTAAGCTGGGTCATGAGACAGGAAAAAAAGTTTATCTTACATTAAATAATATGTTAAATGACTTCGAACTTGATGAGGCTATTGAGACACTGCATTTTTATCAAGACATTCATGCTGACGGTCTTATTATTGCAGATCCAGCTATTTTACAGCTTTGCAAGGAATATCAATTAAATCAATTTGAACTCCATTCTTCCATTATGATGAATGTCCATAATATTGAGTTTGTCAATAAATTGAAGGAATACGGAGTAACAAGGGTTGTTCTTTCAAGAGAGATGGATTTGAAAACAGCAAAGCAGCTTCAGACCGAAACAGGTTTAGAAACAGAATACTTTATGCATGGTGATATGTGTACTGTAAACGGGGGGAATTGCTATTACAGCTCCGTAGTTTTAGGCAACAGCTCAAATCGCGGAAGATGCTTTAAGCCGTGCCGGTGGGCACATCAAGTTAAAAAAGACGGCAGTATCTATTCTGCTCAATACCCATTAGCAGCAAAGGATATGTATATGTATGAAAATATTCCTGAGCTAATTCAAAATAACATCACTTCCTTTAAAATTGAAGGCCGTATGAGAGAAAGTGATTTTATCGTTAACTTGGTTAATATTTATGGGGAAGCGATCGATCGGTATATGGAGGACCCTTTAAGCTTTGACCGGAAAAAACATGCAGATGAATTATTTGAGAATCGAAAGCGAGATTTTTCTACTGCGTATGCTTTCGGAAATCCAGGTCTAGATTTCATTAATACACGTTATGAAGGAACAGGGAAATTCTATTCAACGGGAAAAATGTTTTCTACACCAACTGAAGAACCTGTTATTACGGAGACCACCATCCAAAAAGTGAAAGATTCATTGAATCAAAATCTAAGTACGGATACTGCTGAACATACTTTATCTGTAAAAGTAAATAATTATGAGCAAGCGAAGCTTTGTCTTGAAATGGGTGTCAATCGCATTTATATCCCTTGTGAGGTATATGCACCTGATTCTTTTATGACGTTATCACAGCTTCAGGAACTGGTAAATTCGAAGTCTCATACAGAAATTTATCTTGATTTACCGCAGATGATGAATGAACAGCAATTTGAAATGATTGATCAATATGTAGAGAGAAATGGTTATCTTTTTGATGGTCTACTGGTTTCGAATTTAGGGGCTGTATCGAAATATGCAGAGAAATTTCCTTTAATCACAAATTTCAATGTAAATGCGTATAACCAAAAAGCCTTGGAATTCTATAAAAGTTTAGGTGTTAAAGAAGCAACGGTATCAATTGAAATGAAGCATAATGAACTTGCCAAGTTTCTCGAAAATACAATCATGCCATTAGAAATAATTGTTCATGGTCCATTAAAAGTCATGTATCTTGATCTTAATTTATACGAAAATACAAGAAAATTTGAACCTGTTGAAAAAAGTGATAATCAATTTGTATCAAATGATGTCTTAGTACTTATGACCGATAAGGGAGAAAACCCGGTTTATATTGACCAATATATGAAAAATCACTTGTATACATCAAAAGAACTTTGTTTACTTCCAATTCTTGAAGATTTACATTCGAACAAATTACTTCGATATCGGATTGAGGGGCAAACCTATACAAAGGATGAATTACAAAGTGTTATTAGTATTTATCAAGATGCTTTAAAGAATATTTCACAATCGTTGGATGCATTCAAACAGCAGCAATCCGTTAGAGCTGGATATACATTAGGTTCTCTTTCATTTCATTATTTAAAAAGTAAAAGTGAGGTTCCGGTATGAAGAATATAGGTCCAGAACAGATACTTACCAAAAGAAAAGAATATCTATTTCCAGCAACAGTAAGCTTTTATCAGGAGCCGCCGCAAATCGTCAGCGGCTCCATGCAGTACCTTTTTGATGATAAAAATAAGAAATATGTTGATTTTTATGCAGGTGTATCAGTGTTAAACTGCGGACATTCTAATCCTGAAATACTTAAGGATACAATGGAGCAGCTAAGCAGCCTGCAGCATACGTCAACCATCTATTTAACACAGCCAATTGCCGATCTGGCTGAAAAATTGGCAGAGATTCTACCAGGAGAGATTAAGAGGACCTTTTTCTGTGTAACGGGCTCTGAAGCAAATGAAGGTGCCATGACATTAGCAAGATTACACACAAAAAAAAGTGGCTATATCTCATTAACTGGCGGGCTTCATGGCAGAACACACCTAACCCTTAGTGTAACAGGAATCCCAATGTGGAGATTGGATGAAAGGCTGGTAACCGAGAATATATTCTTTATTGACCGCCCGTACTCTCCAGATTGCAGTGAAGACGATGCAATGGAACATTCCTTACAGCAGCTTGAATCCATTTTACAAGCTAATGTAGGCCAAATTTCAGCTATGATATTAGAGCCGATTCAAGGAAACGGCGGAATCATTATGTATCCAAAGGAGTTTGTGAAAAAGGCAAAAGCTCTTTTAGAAAAGTATCAAGTTCTATTAATAGTCGATGAAGTCCAAACAGGCTATGGACGGACAGGGAAAATGTTTGGAATTGAACATTACGAGGTCGTACCAGATATTATTGTTACGGCAAAAGCACTTGGAAATGGTATTCCAATTTCTACCTTCTCAACAACGGATGTAATTGCTAATTCTTTTAACAAACCATCTTCTTCTACCTTTGGCGGAAATCCTGTGGCAAGTATAACGGCACTTAGCGTCCTTAATTATATTGAAAAGCATGATTTAGTGCAAAGAGCAAATGAAATAGGCTCTTACTTAAAAGAGAAATTAACACAGCTTACTTCGCCAATAGTTCAAGAAATTAGAGGAACTGGGCTTATGCTTGGCTTGCAGACACAAACAATTAACGAGGATGTAACCTCAGCAGAAATCACTGACAAGATTTTAGAAGAAATGAAAAATAGAGGATTTATTTTAGGCAAGAATGGCTTAAATCGAGATTGTATTGCCTTCCAGCCTCCGCTAGTAATAACAAAGGAAGATATTGATCAAATGATTACAAACTTAGAGGAAGTTCTTGAAAATATTTCGAATTCTCCAGCCGTCCTAGTATAATGAGCTTATTCAAATATGTTTCTTACGTACAATAAAAAAGTATAAAAACACATGTTATCGAAAAGAGTAAACGTATCGATAATATGTGTTTTTTGTTGATATATAGCCGTTTTAAAGTTTTGGCACAAGGGGGTATGACAAAGTTACGTCTACTATTCATTGTTTGGAAGCGCTTCATAATCTATTATCATATTTGTAAGGTTTAGAAAGGGAGTGGATATAATGTCCCAAGATAATAAAAGTGTAAAGGTTCGCGTTCAGAAGTTCGGTAACTTTTTAAGTTCAATGGTCATGCCGAATATCGGCGCTTTCATTGCATGGGGTCTTATTACAGCTTTGTTTATTCCAACTGGCTGGATTCCTAATGAAAATTTAGCAGCCTTAGTTGATCCAATGGTTAAATACTTACTTCCATTATTAATTGGTTATACAGGAGGTAAACTAATATATGATGCTCGCGGTGGTGTAGTCGGAGCGATTGCCACAATGGGTGTAATCGTTGGTGCCGATATGCCGATGTTCCTAGGAGCCATGCTTATGGGTCCAATAGGAGGCTGGGTAATTAAGAAGTTTGATACACTAATTGAAGGAAAAGTGAAGACTGGCTTTGAAATGCTGATTAACAACTTCTCTTCCGGAATTCTCGGCGGTATTCTTGCTATTATTTCTTATCTAGCAATTGGACCAGGGGTTACAGCATTAACGACTGCATTAGTTACAGGTGTCGAATGGATGCTTGATGCTGGAGTTCTTCCATTAACAAGTATTCTAATTGAACCAGCAAAGGTCTTATTCTTAAATAATGCGATTAACCATGGTGTGTTATCACCAATCGGAATTGAACAGGTAAAGCAAACAGGTCAATCGATTCTATTCTTACTTGAAGCAAACCCAGGACCAGGAATTGGTATTCTATTAGCTTATTGCTTCTTTGGAAAAGGGACAGCAAAACAAACTGCACCAGGTGCAGCAATTATTCATTTCTTTGGTGGGATTCATGAAATTTACTTCCCATATGTATTAATGCATCCAATGTTATTCTTTGCAGCCATTCTAGGTGGAGTAAGTGGTGTATTTACTTTATCGATGCTTGGCGGTGGATTACTAGCTCCAGCATCTCCAGGTAGCTTCCTTGCAATCTTAGCTGTTACACCACAAGGTGCAGGTTCTTATTTTGCTAATATCGCCGGTGTATTGGTTGCTGCGGTCGTTTCCTTCCTTGTTTCAGTATTGGTTCTAAAGACTAGCAAATCAAAAGAAGGCAATTTAGAAGAAGCATCTCAAAAAATGCAAGAAATGAAAGGGAAAAAGAGCAGTGTAGCGAGCGCACTAACTGCAACTGCGCCAGCAGCAAATACTGAGTTTAATCCTGAAAATGTTGGGCATGTGATTTTTGCCTGTGATGCTGGAATGGGATCAAGTGCCATGGGAGCATCACTGTTACGGAAAAAGGTTAAAGAAGCTGGATTAGATATTAAAGTAACAAATACAGCCATCAGCAATCTTCCAAATGATGCACAGGTTGTTATCACACAAGAAGAATTGACGCCGCGTGCGGTGCAAAAGGTTCCAAATGCCTATCATATTTCAGTGGATAACTTTCTATCAAGTCCTAAATATGATCAATTAGTAAGTCAATTAAAAAACGGGAATAATGGTACAGATAAACAGACTGAGGAACCAGTGGAAAAGGCCCCTGAATCTGACAGTGGTGTTTTAACAAAGGATAATATCTTTTTAAATAAAAAATTCGAGTCAAAAGAAGAAGCCATTCGTTTCGCAGGGCAAGTACTGGTTGACGGTGGTTACGTAAATTCTTCCTATATTGATGCGATGATTGCAAGAGATCAGTTAACCTCAACTTTTATGGGGAATGATGTAGCAATCCCTCATGGTACAGAAGAGGCTAAAGCCGATGTCATAAAATCTGGTGTAGCCATTATCCAAGTACCAGATGGAGTTGACTTTGATGGAAACAAGGTTCGTTTGATTTTTGGAATTGCCGGCAAGGCAGGCGGACATCTCGAAATACTTTCCGCAATAGCTGTTACATGCTCTGAAATGGAGAATGTAGAAAAAATGGCAACAGCGAAAACTGTCGATGAAATTCTGGAAATTATCGGATCGTCATTCGAAAAATAAGCAGGAAAGAAAGATGCGTTAAGCATCTTTCTTATTCCTATGTAAAGAAGTTTTTCTCCTACATACGATACTCGAAAAGAGCTGATGTCCATGCTGATAACAGCAAGAGAAAAGGCTATTCTAGAATTATTAATAAAAAAAAGCGGAAAGCACACGGCATTGTCCTTTGCTGATTTTCTTCATGTGAGTGTTAGAACGGTTCACCGTGATTTGAAAAATATTGAAAAAATATTAGAATCCTTTGATTTACAGATGGAGAAATCAAGCGATAATGGATTATCTATAACCGGAGCCAATCAGAATATTTACCGGTTGATCCAGGAGCTTACCAAAGTTAAACCGCAGGACCTTTCATTAGAAGAGAGAAGACTTCTTTGCTTTATTAAAATGATTGAGGCAAATGATCCGGTAAAATTAGCTCTTTTAGCAAAAAAACTAGGAGTTTCAGTTACAACGTTAGGAACAGATTTAGATGAGTTAGCAGAATGGCTGCAGGACTACGGGATTGAGCTCGATAGAAAAAGAGGCGTTGGTGTTGAGATCAAAGGTGAGGAAGGAAAGATTCGCAAGGCATTGGTCAATTTTTATCTCATCTACTTTAATAATGAACTTATTGAAAACTTAATCCTTCTAGCAAATGACCAAATAGAAAAGGACCGTGTCTTATTTTATTTAAATACCTCGTATTTAAAGGTAATAGATGAAGTGGTTTATAAAAAAATAAAAAACTTACATACCAAACTAGCTGATAGTGATTATATCACGTTTCTAATTAATATTTGTATCTCTTTACAAAGAATAGAAAAAGGCTGCACGCTATCAGAGACTAGGCTAGATTTAGATTCAATCAAGCCTACAGAAGAATTCAAATTTGTAAAGGAAATCAGTGATGAATTTTACCAGCAGTTCTCCATTTCTATGAGTGATATCGAGTTAGCCTTTCTAGTCATGGTATTAAGAGGCTCCAAAGTCCATGAAGCTGTCTATACGAATTATGACAGTGTTCTAATTGGCCGGTCGATTAAAAAAATCATTCACCATGTTTCAGAGCAAATGAATAGTGATTTAACATCAGATTTTTCTCTCTTTCAAGGGTTATTGGCTCATATGGAACCCTCTATTTTCCGGCTAAGAAAAGGTTTGAGCTCGTTTAATCCATTAACGGAAGAAATTAAAAAGAAGTATCCTTTGCTGTTTTTGGCTGTTAGTAACAGTGTTGTAAAGGAGTTTAAAGACATTGAATTTACGGATGATGAAATTGCTTATATTGTTTTACATTTTGGTTCAGCACTAGAGTTACGAAAAGAGGAAGTTCAGGTACGTGCCCTAATTGTTTGTCCAACCGGAATAGGAACCTCGAAAATGCTTGCTAGTCGAATTAAAAAAGAGGTCCCAGAAATTACTGTCATTGATGTTGCTTCCATTAAGGATTTACAGACAAAGGATATAAGCCAATACGGGATCATTATATCTACTGTTATTTTACCTATGCAGGAAAAAATGAATTATGTTTTTGTCAATCCTTTATTGTATGAAAAAGATATTGAAGCGATCTATGACTATATCGGAACCAACATTCAAAAGATAACGATGCAAACAAGCAATGACTTTGATGTGCAGTTAACTAAATTGAACAAACCGATTGTTAAGTCGTTAACTGAATTTATGCAGGAAGTTGATGTGGTTCAAAATAGTATAAGGACCATCTTACAGAATTTGTCTGTATATCGAGCGAAAAATAGTCGAAACTATTCTGTTTTTATTAGGGAAATGGTTGAGCGCTGTTCAGAGCGGGGGTTAGTTTCGAATGCAGCCGGTGTGTATGATCAGTTGATGGCAAGAGAGACAAAGGGGGGATTAGGTATTCCTGATACAAATCTGGCGCTGTTTCACTGCCGTCATGAAGGAGTATCAGAAATGCTCTTCCATATTGCTCATTTAGAGTCACCCTATCACTTGCTCGGCATGGATGGGAAGAGAATGGATGTCCATAATATCCTGCTGCTGCTTGCTCCAGAAAAATTAAATCAGCTTCAACTGGAAATAATAAGCATTGTAAGCTCCATTATTGTCGAAGATAAAAAGGCAATCATGATATTTTCATCAGCTAATGAAACGATCATTCGTTCAAAGCTGGAAGAGACTTTTTATGATTATTTGAAAAATAAATTTGTAAAGGAATGACATTATATATGAAAAAGGTAGTACATTTTGGTGCAGGAAATATCGGCAGAGGTTTTATAGGCGCACTATTTTCTCAATCTGGATATCATGTTACATTTGTAGACATTGCGGATGAAATAATCTCAAGACTTAATGAAGAAAAAGGATATAACGTTAGGACTGCAGAGGACCAACCAACGATAACTGAGATTCATAATGTTTCAGGTCTAAATAATATGAAGCAGGAAGAGGATGTTATTAAAGCGATTGAAGAGGCAACATATATTACGACTGCTATTGGTCCGAATATTCTCCCGCATATTGCTCCGTTAATTGCTAAGGGTCTGCAGTCAAGAATCCATGCAACAAATGAAAAGGTATATGTGATTGCCTGTGAAAATCAAATTAGCGCAACGGATATATTAAAAGGTCATATTTTTAAAAAACTGGATGATGCTGCTGCAAGTAAAATGGAAGGTGTAGTTTATTTCTTTAATTCAGCTGTTGACCGAATTGTACCAATTCAAGACAATAAAAATTCGTTGGATGTCTTAGTAGAGCCTTATTATGAATGGGTTGTGGAAACAACAGATGATATTCCTGCAGTAGAAGGGATGACAAAGGTTGCGGATCTGGCCCCGTTTATTGAACGTAAGCTATTTACGGTTAATACAGGCCATGCTGTAACAGCCTATTTTGGCTATTTAGACGGTAAAGAAACAATCGACCAAACATTAAATGATTCAGCTATTTATGAAAAGGTAAAAGCTACAATTGAGGAAACAGGCGCTTACTTAACAAAAACCTATGATTTAGCTGAAGCTGATCATCAAAAATATATTAAGAAAATCTTAGGACGCTTTCAAAATCAGCATCTTCATGATGATGTAACACGAGTAGGCCGGTCTCCAATCCGTAAATTAGGTGCTGAGGATCGCTTAGTTAAACCATTGGTTGAGGCAAAGAAATTAGGTCTGTCTTATCAGAATCTCGCCAGTGCCATTGCAGCATGCTTATTATTTGATGTTCAAGAGGATCCAGAATCCGTTGAACTGCAAAAAATGATTCAAGAGCATGGTGTTCCATATGTATTAAAAGAAGTAAGTCATTTAGATGAGACTGATGAGGCTGTAAAAACCATTGTTGAAAAGTATGAGGGTTATAAGGCCGAATATCGGAAATAATAGAACAAAGAGCAGATAAAAAGTCCTTCATCGAAATGATGAAGGACTTATTGCTAGGCATCAAAAGACTGTGAATTTATCTGTGATGCACTGGTTTTTTTCTCAGCTGAAAAAATAGAGGTGGCAATGATTAAGCCGCCAGCGAGAATACCGCTAAAAACAATAAAAGGCAGTGTCAGAATTCCTGTTTTTAATATTAAGGTTGCCAAAATCGGCCCGATACTTGCCCCAATGAATAGGATGAAAGTATAGACGGAAGTGGCGATTCCTTTTTCATCTCCGCCAAGCTGTCCAACTAATGCAAGCATGGAAGGGACAACAACGGCAATCCCTGCTACAAAAAGAATACTCATAATAATAATCAGCCATAACTGCTGTATAAGCCCCATGATTAATAATCCAATAATAGAACAACCCAACCCGCTAACTAATACCTTCTTCATGCCAAACCTTTGAACAAACCTCCCGGTGAAAGGGGATAAAATCATGCCCAAAATCCCCGCTGCACGAACAGCAAAAATCTCTTGTTCATTAAATTCAAACGTGGTGTGTAAGTAATTTCCTAATGCGGTGTACATGCCGACGAAGGATAGTAAAATCATGATCGCAATGCTGTTACAGAGGATCAATCTTTTTTGTGAAAAAGGGATTTTGAACTTTTTAATAACTGCAAGCAGATCATTATTCCCTTGTTGGAATTCATCTTCCGGTAAAACAATGACCAATACAATGGTCGTAATAAAATAGACTGCACTTAAAATCAAAAATACGGCATGCCAATTGTAGATTGATTCAATCAATGAGCTTATAAGCTGACCTATAATTCCGGCAATTAAAAATCCTGAACTGATAATGCCAATGGTAGTAACTCTCCTTGTTTGGGGATACATCAGACCTATATAGATTAAAGCAACCGGTGAGAATGCTGCAGCCGCCGCACCCTGAAGGGCTCTTAGGATAAGCAGACTACTGTAGCTATTGGATAAACCGACCAAAAAGGTGATGAACGAAAAACATACCAAACCAATCATCATCACATTTTTGCGGCCGTATCGGTCTGAGACGGCACCGACAAATAAGGAGCCAGCCGCGAAAAAAACTGAAAATATACTTCCGGCCCATGCAGCCTGACTTGCTGAAAGGCCGTAGGCTTCTGCAAAAACCGGCAATAAAGGAATGGTTACATATAATGAGCATAATACGACTAAACCGGTCCAGAAGAGGATCAAAGTAATTCGATGCATATTTTGAAACTCAAAATCCTTCGAATTCTCCATTGCTATATTCCTTTCATAAAGTCATTTTTACTTACTATTATGAATGAATTCATATAATTTGTAAAATTCTAAATTTTTATAACCTAAAATTAGCATTATATTTTAATAATGCCAATAAACCTTCGATAGATAAAATGATTAAATATAACATATTTTATTTAACTATTCAGTTAAATTTAAATTTTCACGATAATAACTTTCGGAAATTTGTTTTTGTAGTAAAATTTAACTGAGAGGGTTTATATAGTTATATATTCTAATAAGATTGTGAACATGAGAGAGTTATGAAAATAAAATGATCTTACTTAGGAGAGTGGGTTGGCTATGAAGTTCTATCCGCAATATCTGCTGATTTTTGTTGTTAATTTGGGGATGATTGGTTTATATAGTGGAAATATTTCGCTCTTACTTTCCAGTTTCGTAATTTTTATTATTATGATTCTTTTAGTAGTGTATCGACGAGAGAAACAGAAAGCTAAAATGGCGAAACCTGTGGGATAAGAATTGCATAAATGATATTTTAAGATATTAGTTTTTTTGTGACCCCCAAAAAGCTACTCATCATTTTCGAATATTCTAGTGAAGAAAGCATAACTAGAAAAATTCTATTTGAGGTGGAAATGATGAAAAGTTCAACAAAGAAAATGGCTAAAAGCGGACTAGCTATGGTACTGGCTGGGTCATTTGTTTTCTCAGCATCTGCTGTACATGCTGAAGAACCAGCCCCTAAAACGATTGATTTGCAGGCAGTGATGGATGGAAACGAACCAGATCAAGCAATTGTAGAGACAGAGCCAACAGCTGAGACTGATCAGACAACTGTAAACACCAATCTAACAACCGAAACGGATCAGACGACTGTAGATACAGATCAAACAGCCGAACCAGAGTCCGGAACAGAGGAAGTACAGCAGAATGATTCAGACAAGGCTCCATCACTTGTACTAGGAGATTTCTTCTATTTTGTTAAAGTAGCATTAGAAAAAATCAAACTTGCTTTTACCTTAGATGATGCAAAGGAAGCAAAATTATTAGCTGAATTTGCTACAGAGCGTTTGGCTGAAGCTGAAGAGCTTTTCGCAAAGGGTGAAGAGGAAAGGGCATTGGAAACAATCAATAAAGCGCTGGAAAGTATTCAAGGTTCAGAGGCAATTATTGAAGAAACAACTCCAGAGCAAGATGAGGCAACGGTAGAGGAATCTGAAGGACAGGTATCAGAAGATGATGTTGCCACAGTTGATAACGACGAAAGTGCTGCAGAAGAGCCATCAGGAGATAATAAAACAATCGAAGAAACAGAGAAATTAATGTCCCAGAATATTATTGCGCTTAAAGCAGCTATGGAAAAAGTGAAAAATCCGGTTGCAAAAGCGGCTTTACAAAAAAATATTGATAAAAGCTATGCTAAGTTAGCAAAGAAGCTTGAGAAATTTGAAGATAAAAAGAAAAATAAGAAAAAAGAACAAAATGAGAACGTAACGATTGAGCAAACAGTAGCTGCAGATGAAGAAACGTCCTTGGAAAACAACCAAACAGAAGGAAACGATTCTTCAGCACCGACTAACGCAGGAGTTGAAGCTGGAACATCTGTAGTTGAAGAAAACACAGCAAGTACTCCAGCAGCTTCTGAAGTTACAGCAGATCCTTCACAAACGACTGCAGTTCAGCCGGCTCCAGTTCAGCCAGCTCCAGATGCTGCAGTGGGAGTAAAAGAGCAAAAGGCAGTTGAAAGAGCAGAGGCAAAACAGGAGAAGCAGGAAGCAAAAGCAGTAGCAAAGGAAGCGAAATTTGAAGCTAAAGAAACAAAACAGGCTGCTAAGGAAGAAGCAAAAGGTAATAAACAAAATGGTCAAGGAAATGGTCACAAGGAAGACAAATAATAAAGGATATACAACAGAAAAAAGGCTCCTACGAAAGGGGCCTTTTCTTAAAATGAAAAAAACTCACTGATAGAGGTCTTCTTTGTATGCTATAATGGTTTTCTGATTTGAGGTGAGGCTATGCTGGGTTTATTGTTGATGTCACGAAAAAGAAAACTAACACTGGAAGAAAAAATTCATCTTATTCAACAGGGTGATTTAACCATACAGAATGAACTGATTGAGGCTTATAAACCATTTATTGCAAAAACAGTTTCTTCAGTTTGTAAAAGATACATTCATGAATCAGACGATGAATTTAGTATTGGTCTTATTGCATTTCATGAAGCGATTGAAAAGTATTCAGCTGATAAGGGTAGCTCATTAATTAGCTTTGCAGAAGTAATTATGAAACGTAGAGTGATAGACTACATCCGATCACAAGCTAAATATAACGAGCTTAGTTTAGACTTGGGAGGTTATCATGAGGATGATTCAGAAACCTCCTCCATTGATGCCGAGCTGTCGATTAAAGAATATAACAGTAAAATGGATGAGCAATTAAGGAAAGAGGAAATTCTTCTATTTACGGGTATGCTGCAGCAATATAAACTTTCATTTCAGGATTTATTAGAACAGTCTCCAAAACATGCTGATGCAAGGAAAAGTGCGATACTGGTCGCAAAAATAGTTGCTGAAAATGAAGAGCTTTCTAATAGTCTGCTAACAAAAAAGCAGCTTCCGATCAAACAGCTTGAAAGCATGGTATCCGTAAGCAGAAAAACAATAGAGAGAAACCGTAAATATATTATTGCTATTTCACTCATTTTGATTTGTGACTTTGTCTATTTAAAGGATTATATTAAAGGGGTTGTGGAAACGTGAAAAAAGGACTCGTCATGGAAATAAATGAACGTTTTGTAACCATTCTAACCCCAGAAGGTGAATTTTTGCGTGCCCGTAAGCTTGGTGGTGATTATCAAATAGGTCAGGAAATTGACTATATTTCGGATGTACAGGTGAAACGGAATACGTTTTTTTCTTATATTCATACTTTTAAAGGGAAGGCACTGGCTGCCTCATTCGTATGCCTCCTATTATTGGTTTCCGTCATTCCGTTTTATCAAAATAATCAGGTATATGCTTATATGTCTATTGATATCAATCCTAGCATTGAATTAGGCTTGAATAAGCATTATCAGGTGGTTGAATTAATTCCATATAATGATGATGGAAAAAAGATCGTTAACCAGCTTAGAGGGTGGAAAAAGAAGGAGATTGATGAAGTAACAGATAATATTTTGAATGAAATAAAAAGTCAGGGATTTTTGAAAAAAAACCATGAGATTGTTGTCGGAACCGTTTATAAAGCGGAAACGATTGAGGTAGATGACCCACAATGGATAGAAAAATGGACAAATGTAAAAAAAGTCATTCAAAGGGAACATCTTGAGCTTACAGTTGTGGAAGGAACGACGAAAGAGCGAGAGTATGCACAGAAAAAGGGAATGACAGTTGGGGAATATAAAGACGAATTAATGAAAGTGAATAAGAAACAGACAAAGACTAAGCAAGATCAGACAGCGAAGCCGATAAAAGAGGAAGTGCCAAAAGTAGAACAACCTCCAGTAGTTGAATCTTCAAAAGAAGAAGAGCAGCAAGTAGAGGGTGTTTCTCCAAATCTAGCGGAGCATCCAGCTGCTTCACAAAAGAATGGAGAAGTGCAACCCGCTAAGGAAAGTAGTTCTAAATTGCCTCCAGGACAAGCTAAAAAGGAAAACAATCTTGACCAGCCTGCAGTGAATGAGAAAGAAAAAGGTCAAGGCAATGCTCAGCCTCCTGGGATAGGAAAGAAAACAGAACAAACAGAAATCAATGCTGATAATAATCAGCAGAAGAATAATGGAAATAAAGGCAACAATGGAAATAACGGTAATAACGGTAATAATGGAAATAACAACAATGGTCAAAACAGCAATCAGGATAAGCAAAAGGATTCCTCTAAAAGCTAAAAAAAACCGCTAATTCGAATGAATTAGCGGTTTTTTTGATAAACAAAGTAATAAATGAAAGTGCTTCAAAGTGGTATAGTAGTTTTTAATTTATGAAATTATTAATTTGACACTTCTTCATAATATGATATATTAGTATAGTAACTTACTTTAACGCACAAAAGCTAAAAAGCCTAAAAGCTAAGAAGCGTTTAATCAAAAAAGATATTTTTACTATACAGAGTATAACGAAAAACGACTATATAAAAAGTAGGGTGTGAACAGTATGAGTGAAAATCAGCAACATCTACAAAGGGGCTTGCTGCCGAGGCATGTTCAGTTTATTGCTTTAGCAGGGATGATTGGTACAGGAATTTTTAAAGGAAGCTCCGATACGTTAAATATGGCCGGTCCAAGTGTAGTCGTAGCCTATCTAATCGGAGGACTATTGCTGTTCATCGTGATGGCAGCTTTAGGGGAGATGGCAACGGTTTACCCTAACTTTAATGTACAGAACCTAATTCATAAGGCCTTTGGATTTCAACCGTCCTTTATTGTTGGATGGTTATATTGGATTAACTGGTTAATTGTAACGATTGTTGAATTATTAGCGGCAGGAAGCTTTTTGCAGTTTTGGTTCCCATCGATTCCGCTATGGCTCTTAAGCGTACTTTGTGCAGCCGTTATTGTTGGGATTAATTTATTCCAAGTAAAACATTATGGAGAAATGGAATTTTGGTTTGCTAGTATTAAAATCATTACGTTAATTGCTTTTATTATCTTAGGGGCATTGATATTATTAAACGTTTTTCCAAACACAACTACTGCATCCGTTTCAAATTACACTGCACACGGCGGTTTCTTCCCAAATGGAATGAGCGGGATGCTTAGTGCATTTCTAGTCGTCATGTTTTCATATGGCGGTGCAGAATTAATTGGTGTTGCAGTAACTGAAACAAAGGATAGCGAGAAGGTCATTCCGAAAATTATTAAAGGAACTGTTATAAGGGTTATTCTATTCTACGTATTGCCTATTCTGATTATCTGTGGGATTATCCCTTGGAACGAAGTGAGTAGTTCAGAAAGTCCGTTTGTTCAAGTGTTCAGTTTATCAGGTATTCCTGGTGCAGCGCATGTAATGAATTTCGTTTTGTTAACAGCTGTTTTATCAGCTGCAAACTCAGGTATCTATGCTACTTCTAGAACGTTATTTGCAATGGCACAAAGTGGAGAAGCGCCAAAGGCATTTTCATTTATTTCAAAAAAGGGAATTCCGTTAAATGGAATTATTTTAACGACCTCTTTCATATTAGTTGGAGTATTTTTAGCTTATTTAACTCCAGATCAGGTTATTAGTTACCTAATGACTATACCAGGCTTTACCGTCATTTCCATCTGGATCAGTATTTGTTTAGCCCAATTAAAGCTTCGTAAACAATATGCTGAACTTCCGGCATTTCAAGTAAAATGGTTCCCGTATACAACCATATTTGCCGCTATCGCTTTAACAGGCATTTTTATCGCCTTTATCTTTAATCCACAAAATATTGTTGGTTCAATCGTATGCATTTCCGTCTTAACCGTATTAATCATTCTTTCCTTTGTAGTACAAAAAGAAAAGAAAGCAAAACATGCTACTTCTGTAGCCTAATTAATAGGGTGTCAGGCACCACAAAAAGACAAAAGCTAGCTTTTGTCTTTTTGTGGTGCCTGACACTTCCAATATTTTGGTGGTATATTTTTATCATTTCACAAGTTACAATTCAATTTGTAAGGTGCTTCACATACTTCCTAGAAAACCCTAAGGAGATGATTGATTGAAAAAACAACTATTCACGGTAGCTGCTTCGATTGGGATCTTATTATCTGCTTATTCAGGACAAGCATCTGCACATGAATTAAATTATAAAGTCCAAGCTGGTGATACACTTTATAAAATTGCTTTAACTAATAAAATTTCAGTTCAAGAGTTAATGAATTGGAATAACCTCACATCGAATACAATCTATGTTGGTCAAAATCTTACATTGATTGCTCCACATACACATTCTACTCAAGGTACGTATACAGTTAAACCTGGTGATACTTTATATTCCATTGCCAAAGCAAACAGTCTTACATCTACACAATTGAAGTCTCTCAACAACTTAACGAGTGATACCATTTATGTTGGACAAGTACTTAAAATAACGTCTGAAGGGACAACTGCCCCGTCCCCTGCTCCTGCACCAATAGTCGAAAATACATTTAATGTTGATGGATTAATCACCGAAGCAAAGAAATATATTGGTGTTCCATATTTATGGGGTGGAACGACACCTGCTGGTTTTGACTGCTCTGGTTACTTGAACTTCGTGTTCAATAAGCAAGGAGTCTCTCTCTCTCGAACAGTTGAGGCAATTTGGACTGCTGCCACGCCTGTTTCATCACCAAAAAAGGGAGACATTGTATTCTTTACGACCTACAAGGCTGAGCCATCACATGCCGGCATTTATATTGGTGACAACAAATTTATACATGCAGGATCATCTATGGGTGTAACCATTACAGATTTGAATAATTCCTATTGGAAGGAACGTTATTTAGGGGCTAAAAGAGTAAAGTTATAACTATGTTCATTCGTCTGCAATTTACTATCTTCTCCTTTAAATTTAATAAGATAAATATAATAAGACAAAAGCTTGGGAGAAATCCCAAGCTTTTTCGTATGCTAGTTCACTTCATAAAAATGACCTCTTTTGTAAGGATTTGATAGGCTTTTTCGACTTCTTCATCACTCGGTGGGTTAATATGCTTGAGCGGGTACTCTAGGCCGAGTGCCTCCCATTTATACACACCAAGTTTATGATAGGGTAATATTTCAACCTTTTTAACGTTTTTTAATGTTCCGATAAACTCACCAAGCTCGTGAAGGTCCTTATCATCATCTGTAACAGTTGGAACTAAAACATGGCGGATCCAAACGGGAACCTGATGGTCAGAGAGAAAACGAGCAAATTGAATAATGTGGTCATTTGCCATTCCGGTTAACTTTATATGCTTTTGTCTATTTATATGCTTTAAATCCAATAAAACTAAATCGGTATACTTTATCACTTCCTGTAATTGATCCTGAAATGTCTGGGATGTGGAGTAACAGCCTCCTGACGAATCAATGGCAGTGTGGATATCTTTTTGCTTGCATGCCTTAAACAATTCAATTAGAAAAGGAAGCTGCAACAAAGGTTCACCTCCGCTGACCGTTATCCCACCGCCGGAAGCTTCAATAAACGGGAGATAGGAGGTGATATCCTGCATAATATTTTCCACAGACATTTCTTTTCCAGTTCCGATCTCCCAAGTATCTGCATTATGGCAGAATTGGCAGCGCAGAAGACAGCCTTGGGTAAAAATTACATATCTGATACCAGGACCGTCAACGGTACCGAATGTCTCAATTGAATGAATATTACCGTTCATTTGCTTGCCTACCTCCCATTAAATGATTAATGTGTTGGAGAAACCTCATAATTTTCGGTCGGCTGTGGACCAATATCAGACAAACTCTCATGGAAGGTACGATTAATCACATCTAATTGCTGCTCTTTTGTTAATTTAATAAAGTTAACTGCATAGCCAGAAACACGGATTGTCAGCTGTGGATAGTTTTCAGGATGCTCCATAGCATCTAGCAGCGTTTCTCGGTTAAATACATTTATATTTAAATGATGTCCTTTCTTCATGACATATCCATCAAGAATGGAAACAAGATTACGATTGCGTGACTCTTCATCCTTGCCCAATGCTTTTGGAACAATGGAGAAGGTATTGGAGATACCATCCAATGAGTCTTCATAGGATATTTTTGCTACCGAGGATAAGGAAGCAAGGGCTCCTTTCGTATCGCGTCCGTGCATTGGATTTGCACCAGGAGCAAATGGCTCACCGGCCCTGCGGCCATCAGGTGTATTTCCTGTTTTCTTACCATACACAACATTCGAAGTAATGGTTAGGATTGATTGTGTATGGATTGAATTTCGGTATGTTGGATGCTTGCGAAGCATATTCATGAATTTGTGCACTAGCATTACAGCGATACTGTCCACTCGGTCATCATTATTGCCATATTTAGGGAAGTCACCCTCTGTTTCAAAATCAATAGCCACGCCGTTTTCATCACGAAACACCTTTACCTTCGCAAACTTGATGGCACTTAGAGAATCAACCGCTACACTTAAACCGGCAATTCCTGCTGCCATTGTTCGGACAATTTCCGTATCATGCAGTGCCATTTCACTACGCTCATAGCTGTATTTATCATGCATATAGTGAATCACATTAAGTGTATTAATATAAAGACCTGCCAGCCATTCCATCATTTGCTCCAATCGTTCCAATACGGTATCATACTCTAAATATTCATCCGTAATCGGTGCAAATTTAGGAGCAGCTTGGATTTTTAATTTTTCATCAACGCCCCCGTTAATAGCATATAACAAGGTTTTGGCAAGGTTTGCCCGTGCTCCAAAGAATTGCATTTGCTTTCCGATTCGCATAGCTGAGACACAGCAGGCAATTCCGTAATCATCTCCATAATATGGAAGCATGATATCGTCATTTTCATACTGAATCGCACTGGATTGAATCGACATTTTCGCACAAAATAGTTTAAAGCCCTCTGGCAGTTTTTTTGACCAAAGTACTGTTAAATTAGGCTCTGGTGCAGGACCAAGATTTTCTAAAGTATATAGGAAGCGAAAGGAGCTTTTCGTTACAAGTGAACGTCCATCCAAAGACATTCCTCCAATTGATTCTGTTACCCATGTCGGATCACCGCTAAATAGGTCATTATAATCAGGTGTACGGGCAAATTTCACTAATCGGAGCTTCATAACAAAATGGTCAACTAATTCCTGTGCGTCTTTTTCTGTTAGGGTTCCGTTTTTCAGATCTCTTTCAATATAAATATCAAGGAATGTAGATGTCCGACCTAAGCTCATAGCAGCGCCGTTTTGTTCTTTAATCGCAGCCAGATAGGCGATATATAACCATTGGAACGCTTCTGTCGCATTAGAAGCTGGCTTTGAAATATCAAAACCATATATTTCACCGAGCTGTTTTATTTCCTGTAAGGCTCGGATTTGCTCAGATAGCTCTTCTCGCAGCCGTATCGTATACTCGCTCATGACATTACTTGTATTGGAAAAATCCCTTTTCTTTTCTGCAATAAGAAAATCAATGCCATAAAGTGCAACCCTTCGATAGTCACCGATGATTCGTCCGCGTCCGTATGCATCAGGCAAGCCGGTAATAATCCCTGTTTTTCGAGCGAGCTTCATTTCATCAGTGTAAGCATCAAATACACCTTGATTATGGGTTTTTCGATAGTCAGTAAAAATTTTCTCTAACTCTTTATTAGGCGTATAGCCGTAGGTTTCACATGCCTGCAAGGCCATCCGAATCCCGCCGTATGGCTGGAATGAACGTTTAAAAGGCTTATCTGTTTGGACACCGACAACTTTTTCTAACTCCTTATTTAAATAGCCCGGACCATGAGAGGTAATAGAGGAAACCACATCTGTGTCCATATCAAGAACACCGCCATTTTCACGTTCTTGTTTAGACAGATCCATTACTTGATTCCAAAGTGTTTTAGTTGCATCTGTTGGACCTTCTAAAAAGGAATCATCGCCTAGATACTCTGTAAAGTTAGTGATAATAAAATCACGGACATTCACTTCTCTCTGCCAGACACCATTTCTAAAATCATTCCATTGTTCCATCTATAAACACCTCATATTAATTGTATTCTTACTATGAAACGTTTTAAATAATATCTAATCATATTTACTATTGTTACCTTTAGTGAAAATCCTAAGAAGGAAATAATTAATAGTAAAAGCATTGTTTACCTGACTGCTTGAAAAAATAAAAAAGCTGCAAACTCTGTGATGAAGAGCAGCAGCTAAATGTATGTTAGACAATATGGATGTATAGTCATTCTATCTTTTCATCAAAACTCAAGAATCCGCCGTACCGTTGTGACATACGTTTGACTAACGGTCAGCTCAGGACTGTTAGGGATTTTTAGTTTCATAATTAAATTAGAGGAAACATCACGAAACAGCTGTTGTATAAATGAGATATTTACGATGTAGGATCGATGAATACGAAGGAATGAGCTTGGCAGCCTTTGTTCGAGAACTCTCAATGTTTGAATGGTACTGTACTGTCCGTCCTTCGTATAAAACCAAGTTTTCTTTTGATTACTTTCAATATAAGCGATTTGATCAATAGGAATGGGATTCCATATTTCACCCTGTTTTCCAGTGATAAAAGAATAGGATGGTTGTTTATTGTTTAATGCATACAAGGGTGGAAGTATGACTGTCAATGCACCTATAAATCCATTTTCTTCTTCTATAGGATAGCCAATTCCGTAATAGGGGATGCCAAATACGGATTCGTTTACCAGTGATTCGATTCGACTTTTTTGTTTAAAAACGCGTTCAGAAATGCTGCCTGATGGAATTGGTTGTCCAGGACGAATTCGGATGTCATGAATGCCGGACTGATAATCTAGATACTGATTCTTATCTGCAAAGGCAATAGAGGCTTCTGGTGGAACCCAATCTTTAATGAATTTATAAATATTTATATCACTCATTTTGCAGAATTTTCTCCCTTTTTGTAATATTAATTAAATTATAACGTAATCCCACTTTCATATCCATATAATTCCTTTCATCAAGAAATAAAACGTTTTATCCAAATTTTCAGACAAATTAAAATACGTGTTATATAATCAAAAACAAGTAAGGCATGTATTGTATATCAGGTTTTTTCTTAATGAATTGAGTAACAGCAAGTTAAGAAAAATGAAAATGAAAGTAGGGGTTATATGGTAAAAGCAAAGGGTTTAGAGGGAGTCGTGGCAACCACATCTTCTGTGAGCTCCATTATTGATGATGTCCTAACCTATAGAGGCTACAATGTTGATGATCTTACAGATTATGCAGAATTTGAAGAAGTGATCTATCTTCTTTGGTTTAATAAACTTCCTACCTCTCAGCAGCTGGCTGAATTTAAACGTGAATTAATTGAAAACGCTTACCTCCCAAATGAAGTGCTAGATATAATTGAAAAACTTTCTCGAGAAAACACCCATCCAATGTCAATCTTAATGAACTGCGTTTCGGCACTTGCCGTATACGATAAAGAAGCAAATCAAATGACAGAAGAGGCTAATTATCGTAAGGCGCTGCGCCTACAAGGGAAATTAGCTTCGATTGTGGCGGCTTTTTCTCGAATCAGTGAAGGCAAGCAGCCGCTTATGCCAAAAGAAAATTTAAGTTTTGCAGCCAACTTTTTATATATGATGAATGGTGAAATTCCTGATGAAATCTCTGAGAAGGCCTTTAACAAAGCGCTTATTCTTCACGCTGATCATGAATTAAACGCATCTACCTTTACCGCCCGTGTTTGTGTTGCCACTTTATCAGATATGTACTCAGGTGTTACAGCTGCACTTGGTGCGTTAAAAGGACCTCTTCATGGCGGGGCAAATGAGCGTGTGATGAAAATGCTGGCTGAAATTAGTGACATTACACAGGTTGACACATACTTACATACCGCCTTTGAAAATAAAGAAAAAATAATGGGCTTTGGTCATCGTGTCTATAAAACCGGAGACCCGCGTGCCAAACATTTAAGGGAAATGTCAAAACAATTAACTAAGGTTACAGGTGAAGAAAAGTGGTATTATATGTCACTTGCTATCGAGAAGATTGTCACAAAGGAAAAAGGGCTGCTTCCAAATGTCGACTTCTATTCAGCATCTGTATATCACAGCTTAGGAATTCAGCATGATTTATTTACACCAATTTTTGCGATCAGCCGTGTTTCCGGCTGGATTGCCCATATTCTTGAACAGTACGAGAACAACCGTTTAATTCGTCCTCGTGCAGAATATGTAGGGCTTAAAAATCAAACCTATATACCTGTTCAAGAACGTGATGAATCAATGGATGTTATTGCCTAAGATCATTTTGTTAGCAAGTTAAATTTATTGTAAGGGGTAGAAAACGATGAGTGAAAAAAAGATTTCGATTGCAGATCCAGGTCCATTAGGACTAGCGGCTTTTGCCTTAACAACCTTTGTTTTAAGCTGTAAAAATGCAGGTTTTCTTCCAGCCTCTGTTGGAGATGTATTTTTAACATTAGGATTATTCTATGGAGGTTTGGCGCAGCTGTTGGCAGGAATGTGGGAATTTAAAAAGGATAATACATTTGGTGCGACTGCATTTACTTCCTACGGTGCTTTCTGGATTTCCTTATCTTCTATGATTTATTTTGAATTAACAGGTGTATTACACTTCGGTGAAGACATGAATATTGCTTTAGGGATATTTTTAGTTGCTTGGACAATCTTCACTTTCTATATGTGGATTGGAACTTTCCGAATTAATCCAGCATTAAATCTTGTTTTTACATTATTATTTATTACCTTTATCTTATTAGATTTAACAGAGTTTAGAATCATTTCCGGTCCAATGGCAGGATACTTTGGATTAGCAACAGCATTTGCTGCCTGGTATGCTTCCGCTGCAGGCATTTTAAATCCGTTATTTGAAAAAGACATTCTTCCAACTGGAACATTCAAAAAGAAACAAATCGAACGTTTTGGAAAAAGTGCTTAATAAGCAAGGGGGCGGTTCTTCTGCTTCCAAAATCTTAGTAATTTACATGATTAAATCATATTAAATTGATACTGCCATGCTCACTCTACCAAATTGAAAATGGTTCTATCAGTTAACAGGTAAAATAAATGGCCTTTGATATATGCGTACAATAAGTGATTCTTTTGAATTGCCATGTACGTATATACCAAAGGCCATTTAACCACTATCATAAATTAAATAATAAAAGGAGAGATTATCTGTGAATTTATTATTGATGGGACTTCCAGGAGCAGGTAAAGGAACACAAGCTGAACAATTAATTAAAAAGTATGATATTCCTCATATATCTACAGGAGATATGTTTCGTGCAGCCATAAAGGATGGCACACAACTTGGCAAGAGGGCAAAGGAATATATGGACGCTGGTGAACTCGTGCCGGATGAAGTGACAATTGGTGTTGTTCGCGAACGTTTAAGCAAGGATGATTGCTCAAAAGGCTTTCTACTAGATGGTTTCCCGAGAACAACTGCTCAAGCTGAGGCGCTTGAACAAATATTGGCAGATCTGGGAAGAAGCATTAACCATGTATTATATATCAATGTTGACCAAAGTGAGCTAATGGCTAGATTAACCGGCCGTCGTATTTGTCGTGACTGCGGTTCAACCTACCATATGATCTATAACCCAACGAAGGTTGATGGGGAATGTGATAAATGCAACGGGGAGCTTTACCAGCGTGCTGATGATAATGAAGAGACAGTCGGCACACGATTAAAAGTCAATATTGACCAGCAGCAGCCGCTTCTTGATTTCTATCAAGAAAAAGGGACGTTGCGTAATGTGGAGGGCAATCAAAAGATTGACGTAGTGTTTAAAGAAATAGAAGATATCCTTATTGTACCTACATTAATATAATAATTCAGATAGAATTCAGAAGGTATTCAATCTTTTGAATTCTATCTTTTTTTTGCTTGAAATTGGAATGAGCAAAGTGGATGGTGAAAATAATCAAAAAGTGGATGGTTAACTATATATGCATATACTTTATACTAGATTAGTACACCTTAATCTTCCCTAAACAATGTATATATAGAGGTGAAAAATGAAGGTTCTATATGCTCTGTTAATAATTGTTTTAATAATAGCTATTGTTTCGACACTGATAATCGCAGGAAAAGGTGACGATAATTATAGCAGCTCGACAAAAAGAAATTTCTCAAATTTAACTATTATTTATGTAATCATTATTCTCTTCGGGTTAATTTCTCTTGGAGTATACATCAGGTTTTTCTCATAAAACAACAAATAGGATGATTTAATAACCTAATATTGTCATAATGAAAATAGGTCATGCTTTATGTGATAAAAAGACATGGCATATATTATCATAAGGACTGTAAATATGAATTGGAAACCAGATCGAAGGGCAAAAAAGGCAATCTATAAACAACTTGCAGAATATATTGAAAATGGGATAACTGATGGCACATTTCCACCTGATAAACCATTACCGTCTGAAAGATACCTAGCAAAGGAACTGGAAATAAACCGAAGCACAGTGGTTGCAGCATATAACGAGTTAGTATCGAATGGACTTATTCAAAGAAACAGAGGAAGCGGAACAACCATTAATAAGGATATATGGGGAATAACAAAAAAACGTATTCCGAGTTGGAATCGATATATTGAGGCTGGTTCTTTTTTGCCTAATTTACCTGTTACACAAAGGATACGAAAAGAAGCAGTTGAACAGAAATTGATTAATCTAGCAAGCGGGGAATTGTCAGAGGATCTATTTCCTATGAAATATTTAAGAGAAATTACTTCGACTAGATCCTTTATCGGGAGCTTAGGCTATGACCATCCACAGGGTAATGAAATATTAAGAAATACCATTACCAAGCATGTTAGGCAATTTAGGAAAATTGATTCATCACCTTCCTCCATACTTATTACTTCAGGTGCACAACAAGCGTTACATTTAGTCGTTCAATGCTTGTTAAAGCCGGGAGATGCTGTTGCAATAGAAGACCCGTCCTATAATTATAATCTACCCATATTTAAATCTGCCGGACTTAAACCATATTTGTTATCAGTAGGTAAGAGTGGAATAAATTCAAATGAAATACTTTCATTGTATAAAAAACATCGAATTAGAATGATATTTTTAAATTCGGCTTATCAAAATCCTACAGGTTCTGTACTTAATGAACATCAGCGGAAGGAAATTTTGGAAATATCATCTGAGTATGGGATACCTGTCGTAGAGGATGATCCATATAGTTTAACCTCCTATACAGGGGAACCCGTTCCCACACTTAAGTCGATGGATGCCCATGGAAATGTATTATATATCAGCTCATTGTCTAAGATTGTTGCGTCTGGATTAAGAATTGGCTGGATTATTGGACCGAGGCCTGTAATAGAACGTTTATCCGATGCGAAACAACAAATTGACTTCGGGCACGCGAGCTTTACGCAATGGATTGCCAATGATTTTTTAGAATCGGAAAATTTTCATTCCCATATGAAAAGATTAATAAAAGAGTTGGAAAAACGAAGGGATCAGATTGTCACTAGTCTTAGGTTTTATTTGAACAATCAAGTTGAGTTTGATATTCCTCAGGGAGGAATCCATATATGGTGTAAGCTTAATAAAAATGTTGATGAAACAAAACTGTTGGAAGAATCTATAAAAAGAGGCGTTATTTATGTTCCCGGTTCAACGCTAGGATCAAAGAAGGGGTTTGTTCGGTTTACTTTTGCAAGAGAAGATGAAATAACCATAAATGAAGGAATAAAAAGGTTCTCTGAAGCATTTTATTCCTTATAAATTTTGAAGGATAAAGGTTTCAGTAATATAATATTTTGGAGGTACCAACTAATGCCAAATTGGTTACATAATACTCTTTACATCCTTTTACAAATAGTTAGTATGGGATGTATTTCAAGTGGACTTGAATGGAAAACGAATAAAAAAGCTAACTAATTGAATTTGATATGCCTCTTCATTAAAATGGATGATAATAATATTTTGATAGAGCAATAAAAGCTGAGAAAAGCCGGTATTTCCTGTTCAAAGGAAATATCGGCTTTTTCTATTCATTTTAAATAAACCATTTCCCTTTCACCAAGGATACGAGAGAGAATTTTGCTGGTATAAAAGTACGTCTAACAAAAAAATTTTTTGTTCTCGTATCTAGCATGAAACAAGGGATTGTGAAAACAAAGAATAAAAAGTGTTTACACGCAATTCAAAAAATTGTTGAAAGATAGATATAACCTTGTTACAATAAAAATCACAAA
>Ga0180215_1001241_pt1 | contig 28844 bp, 28 predicted proteins | sample eDN3rd37CBELigBY_FD_128871 | JGI IMG/M metagenome (GOLD analysis project Ga0180215, IMG submission 128871) | Enriched backyard soil microbial communities from Emeryville, California, USA - eDNA 3rd pass 37_C BE-Lig BY (version 2) (version 2) | ecosystem: Environmental > Terrestrial > Soil >...
GGGCGCCTCCGGGCCGGCTTCACCGGCGACCTGGCTCGTCGTGCCGGCCGCCGCGACCCGCCGGATCACCCAGCCGGCCGAGGCGTCCTGCCCCTCCTGCCACAGTTCGGCGAGACCCGACCACACGGGCGAGGCGAGAGCGCGCTCGGTGGTGAGCAGACGGGTCTGCGGTACGAGCGTCACACCGGGCAGCGCGGCGAGGCGTTCCTCGATCGGTGCGAGGTCCTCCTCACGGAGCGTGATCACTCCCGCAGTACCGCCGGCGGCCGCCGTGACCTGCTCGGCGAGGCTCTCCGCCGTGATCGTCGGGACGACCGTGGCCAGCACGGGAGCGACCGCGGCGGGATCGGCGGTGGCATCCAGGTTCACGACGGTGACGACCTGCTCCCCCATGAGCGGCTGCCCGGCCCGGTCGAAGATCGTCGGCGGGGCGCCGACGGTGGTCAGATACTCCAGCGACGCGCCGCCCGCCAGTTCCGGCGACAGCACCGCGGGATCCCAGCGGACCCGCCACGCGTCGGCCTCGGGGTCCTCCGTCGCGCTGCCGGTGGTGCGGTACGACCAGTCGCGGCCCTCCCCGAAGGTCCACGTCACGTCGAGGTCGAAGGTGTCGCCGTCGCCCGTCCCCGCGACACTCACGGTCGGGTCGTCGTGGCCGAGGCCGGCGAAGAGGGCATCGATCGCGGACTCCGCGGCCGCCGGATCGGTGGTCAGCGCCGCCGCTCCGGAGACGTCGCCGGCGTCGAGAGCGGCAGCGAACTCCTCCGCGATCGTCTCGGGCTGATCGGGGCCGAGGGCACACGCCGACAGCGACAGCACCGTGGCTGTCGCGACTCCCATACCAATCAGTCGGATCCGCACGGTCCCGATCATGCCTGCACTTTCGCGCCCGTGCCTGTTACCGCAGGTAGGAGTCGGGGTGAAATATTCGGTTGCGCCCCGGACGGCGTGGGCTCACCATGGTGTTCGCATCCCGTACCCGTCGATCGGAGAAGTCCGTTGCTCCTGTGAGAGGTCCCGTCCCCGCGCACTCGCGCAACCGACCCTCACCCTTCGGGAGCCATCATGTCTTCATCCGGTATCACGCTGTCCGCACTCTCCTACGTCCATCCGGACGGCACCGTCGCCGTGCAGGATCTCGACGCCGTCGTCCCGGCCGGGCGGATCGGCCTGGTGGGCCGCAACGGAAGTGGGAAGACCACCCTGCTCCGGCTCATCGCGGGTGAACTCCGCCCGACCTCCGGTTCGTCGACGGTGCGCGGACGGGTCGCCTATCTCCCTCAGGACGTGACCCTCGATCCGACGGTGCCGGTCGATTCCGTCCTCGGCATCGGGGAGATCCGGAAGTCGCTGCGACGCATCGAATCCGGATCGTTCGACGATCGGGACTTCGAGGTCGTCGCCGACCGGTGGGACATCGAGGACCGCGCCCTCGCGCTCATGCACCGAGTCGGCCTCGACCGGATCCTGCACGACGCCGGGGATTTCGATCGCACCGTCGGTCAGCTCTCCGGCGGCGAGACGGTGCTGCTCGCCTTCACCGCACGCCTGCTCGACGAGCCGGACGTGCTGCTGCTCGACGAGCCGACGAACAATCTCGACGCCGACGGGCGTGCGCGCCTGCAGGATGCGCTCGACCGGTTCCCGGGCACGGTGCTCGTCGCCGGGCACGACCGGGAACTGCTCGACCGCACGGACTCGATCGCCGAACTGCGCAACGGCGCGTTGCGCCTGTTCGGCGGCGGATTCGGCGAGTACGAACGGATCGTCGCGGAGGAACAGGAGGCGGCGCGGGCAGCGGTGCGGGACGCCCGCAACGACGTGCGACGCCAGGCACGCGAACTGGCGGCGGCACACGTCACGATCGCCCGGCGGCAACGCTACGGGCAGAAGATGTACGAGCAGAAGCGCGAACCCAAGATCGTCATGGGCGCGCGCAAACGGCAGGCGCAGGAATCCGCCGGGCGTTTCCGCCGCGAACACGAGGAGGATCTGACCACTGCACGGGAGAACCTGGACCGCGCGAAGGACGCGGTGCGCGACGATCCGGAGATCCGCATCGACCTGCCCGGGACCGCGGTTCCGCCCGGCCGGCGTGTGGCGGACGCACCGCTCGAGATCGTCGGGCCGGAGCGGATCGCGCTGCGCGGGCCCAACGGATCGGGGAAGACGACCCTGCTGCACCGCATCGTCGAGGCGGAACCCCACGTTCCCTTCGCATTGCTCCCGCAGCGGCTCGACATCTTCGACGACGACCGTTCGGTCGCGGAGAACGCCGAGGATCGGGCGCCGCACCTGACTCCGCAGCAGGTGCGGGCGCGTCTGGCGCGCTTCCTGTTCCGCGGCCGTCACGCCGAGGTCGCCGTGGGAGCGCTGTCGGGTGGGGAACGACTGCGGGCCGCGCTCGCGATCGTGCTCGCGGCCGATCCCGCTCCGCAGTTGCTGCTGCTGGACGAGCCCACCAACAACCTCGACCTGGCAGGCCTCGCACACCTGACCCAGGCCCTGCGCGCCTACAGCGGTGCGCTCGTGGTGGTCTCGCACGACGAACGATTCCTCGAGGAGGTGATGGTGGATCGGTCGGTCGAACTCGAAAGATGAGCCGTTCGGAGATACTGCTGGGATGAGCCACGCGACGAATCCCGCCGACGGCACCCGGATCCGGTTCACCACGGCAGGCCCCGAGGGGGCACCGGTCGTGCTGCTGGTCCACGGCAGTGCCCTGTCGTCGGCGGTGTGGCGGGCCTTCGGCTACGTGAAGGCGCTCGGCGGGGATTTCCGGCTGGTCATGCCCGATCTGCGTGGCCACGGCCGCAGCGACACCCCGCACGACGAGGACGCGTATGCGATGGACGCGATCGTCGGGGACCTGCTCGCCGTACTGGACGCGGCGGGAGCCGACCGGGTGCACTACGTCGGCTATTCGTTCGGCGCCCGTGCGGGTCTCGCGCTCGCCGTCGCCGCCCCGGAGCGGTTGGCGAGCCTGACCCTGCTCGGCGGGAGCGCACGCCCCCAGCAGGGATCGATGGACGCGATGTTCTTCCCCGGCACCGTCGACGTGCTCGAGCGCGAGGGCATGGACGGTTTCATCCGTGCCTGGGAGGAAAGGCGTCGCACACCGGTCGATCCCGCGACGCGCTCGGCCTTCCTGAAGAACGACGCGCAGGCTCTCGCCGCCTATTTCCGCCGGTCGGATCGGGAACCGGGGATCGACGACGAGATGCTCGCCGGCATCGACGTGCCCGTGCTCGCCGTCGTCGGATCGGACGATCGCCTGCGCGTGGAGGACACCCGCGCGTTGTCGCGCACCGTCCCCGGTGCGCGACTCGCGATCCTGCGCGGGGTGGACCATGCCGAGACGGTCTCGGCCGCACTGCCTGCGGTCGAGACCTTCCTCTCGGCACGCGCCGGCCGGAAACCGACCGACACGCGCTGATACTCGGTTCGGGCGCTCAGGCCGGGACGACGACCTGTTCCCGCGGTGTCATCGCCGGCACCGCCCGGGACTGCTGCGCCCTCCGGTGCGGTGCGACCACGGCCTTCTCCTGCGCAGCACGGGCCACCGCCTGCTGCCGGCCTGCTCCGGATGCCTCCGCGAGCAGCGCCGACACCGACCGCTTCATGACCTCGACGGCCTCGGGCACCGACAGGCGCAGTACGTCCCGCAGCGATACCCAGGTGGGCCAGGTCGTCGACACTCCCAGCAGGTTCTCGATGTGGGTGCGGACGGTGTCGTCGACGCCCTCGAACTGGTCGGAGAACAACGCCCTGATCTCGTATCGTGCCCGGTCGAGATAGCGCAGGCGGTTGCGCTGCAATTCGCGCGAGAACGGCGCGCGGATCTCGGACGACCGCGCGAACGGCGCGATGTATTCGAGCAGTTCCGCCCGCTGCCGGCAATAGGCGTCGATCCGTTCGTCGAGCGGCAGCGACGGATCGATCGGCTCGTAGGCGTCGTCCTGGCGCCGCATCAGTTCGGCACCGGTGGCGGCGAACAGCGTCTCGAGATCGCCGAAGTGTCCCCACAACGATCGCAGGGACACCCCCGCCCGCGAGGCGATCTGCGCCCCTGTGGGTTTGAGCTCTCCCGCCCTGATGAGCGCGATATGAGCTTCTATGACGGCCTGCCGGGTGCGCTCTGCGCGAGCACTCCTGCCGTCCGTCGTGACCGACGGCTTGTCGCCGTCCTTTCGTTCCGCGTACATCGCTCCCCCGATTTCCGCTCGGATTCCCCTCCGGACCGGTCGCTCCCCTCGTCGGTGACCGGCATAACTTTTCTCATGGCGAACAATAGTCGACACAGCAGGGGAATTGTCATCCCCCCTCCGGGAATTGTCCTATTTGCGAATATCGAGCGGCCGTATGCAGGGCTTACTGGGCGAGCAATCCCTTCGCGATATGTGTTACTTGAATTTCGTTACTACCGGCGTAGATCATCAGCGATTTCGCATCGCGCGCGAGTTGTTCGACGCGATATTCGGCCATGTATCCGTTTCCCCCGAACAGCTGCACGGCCTCCATCGCCACCTCCGTCGCCGCCCGCGACGAGTACAACTTCATCGCCGATGCCTCCGACAGGCTCACCGGTTTCCCTGCCTGCGCGCGCTCGATCGCGCTGAAGACCATGTTGCGGACGTTCACCCGCGCGATCTCCATCTCGGCGAGCTTGAGCTGGATCAACTGGAACTGCGCGATCTCCTTGCCCCAGAGCTTCCGCGACTTCGCGTACTCGGTGCACAGCTTCAGGCACTGCTCGATGATGCCCAGAGCCAGATAGGCGATGCCGATACGTTCGGTGGCGAAGGACTCGCGCGCGCTGTCCTTGCCGTCGCTGCGACCGCCCTCCTCGGTCTCCCCCAGCAGCCGGTCGCGGGTCAGGCGCACATTGTCGAAGAACAACTCACCCGTCGGCGAGGAGTTCATGCCCATCTTCTTGAAGGGCGGGCTCTGGGTGAGCCCCTCCATGCCCTTGTCCAGCACGAATGCGAGCACCTTGCGGTCGCGGCGATCCACCGAGGGATCGCCTTCGTCGAGCTTCGCGTACACGATGATCACGTCGGCGTACGGACCGTTGGTGATGAAGGTCTTCTGGCCGTTGAGGATGTAGTCCTCCCCGTCGCGGCGCACCGTCGTCTTCATCCCGCCGAACGCATCGGAACCCGAATCGGGCTCGGTGATCGCCCACGCACCGACCTTCTCGAAGGTCACCAGCTCGGGCAGCCACCGCTTCTTCTGCGCGAGAGTGCCGCGGCTGCGGATCGTGCCCGCCGTCAGGCCCAGGCTGACGCCCAGCGAGGCGATGAGTCCGAGACTCACCCCGGCGATCTCGATGTTGAGCAACGCCGCCATCCCCGGAGAACCGCCGGTACCCCCGGACGACCCCGAAGGCTTCTCTCCGCGTTCCTCTTTCGCGAGGGCACGTTCGAGCGACTCGCGGGCCATCTCGTCGATGCCGAAAGTCGCGTACAATTTCCGGATGATGTCGTACGGCGGCAATTCTCCCGACTCGAGACTGTCGACGTGCGGACGGATTTCCTTCTCGATGAATCCGCGAAGTGCGTCGCGGAACATGAGGTCTGTGTCGGACCACTCGTACATGCACCGAACATAGAACAGGTGTCGATTCCGTCCCGGCCTTTCGTCCCACTGGGCATCCGAAAACGCTCCACGTACAGCGTGCCGGTACTAGCCTTCGCCGCAGAGCACTCCGTCGGCGAGAGGGACATCGGAGATGGTCGATTCGAGTGGGTTTGCCGGCACGGACGTCCTCGCCCTGCACATGGGCGACGGCCTGATCGCCGACCGCGCATCCGCGTGGTTCTTCGTCATCGCCGTGATCGGGGTCAGCATCGCCGCCTGGTACGCACGCAGCGACCTGAACAAGAGGTCGGTGCCCACGGCGGCGGCGGTCTGCGCCCTGTTGTTCGCCCTGCAGGTGGTCGACGTTCCGGTGCTGCCTGATGTCAGCGGCCATGTCGTGGGCGGCGCGCTCGCGGCGATCCTGCTCGGCCCGTTCGTGGGTGCGGTCGCATTGACGATCGTCCTCGTGGTGCAGGCCTTCGTCTTCGCCGACGGCGGCCTGTCGGCGCTGGGTGCCAACGTCACCAATATGGTGCTCGTCGCCATCGCCGCCGGTTTCCTCACCGCGACGGCACTGCGCGCACTGTGCGAACACCACGGTGTGCGGCGGTTCGTCATGCTCGGCCTGGTCTCGTTCGTCGCCGGATTCGTCTCGGTCCTCGCCGCCGTGACGGGTTTCGTCGTCGAGTACGCCCTCGGCGGCACCTTTGCGGTGCCGGTGTCGAACATCGGATTCCTCTACGCGACGCACATTCCCGTCGGGCTGGTCGAGGGTGTGGTGACGGCCGCCGTCGTGCTCGCCGTCGCGCGGGTCTCGCCGGAGTCCGTCCAACTCACGCGACTGCCGGTCAATCCTCTCGACGCGACCACGTCTCCGCCCCCGCCTCCGCGTCCGCGCGCTCGCGGGACGCTGTTCATCGGTTTGGCGTTCACCTCGCTCGTGGTCGCGGGGATCGTCGCGCCGCTCGCCGTCGACACCCCCGGCGCTCTCGAGGTGGCCACCACGCGGGGCTGTGAGATCGACTCGTTCGCCGAGGATCTCACGGGCGACTGCATGGCCCGGGACGTCGAGGAACACCGACTCGCCGACAGCGCGCTGGCCGACTACACGATCGACGACCGCCCCGGTTCCACGGGTGTGGCCGCGGTGCTGGGGACGCTCGGCACCTTCGTCCTGGCCAGCGTGTGTTTCCGCGCTCTCGTGCCGCGGCCGGCCAACATTTCCACCCCCACCCCGAAGGCTCAGCGGAGTACGCCTGCCGGCTAGGTGTCGCGTCCCACGAGCGGCAGCCCGCTCATCCGCCGATCGGTCGACCGAACGAGGGACCCACGTCCATGGCACGTCGCACCACCGTCCGTCTCCCCCATCGTCTCGTGATGGTCGCAGCGCTCGTGCTCGCCGGTGCCGTCGCTGCAACGGGCACCACCGCTGCACAACCGGTACAACAGATCCCGCTGCCGTCGGCGGACCCGTTCTACACCTTCGACGGAGCACTCGACGATGTCGCTCCGGGTACGGTGCTGCGGACGCGGGAGATGCCGTACGCAGCGCCGGATCTTCCGACGCCGATCACCACCACGCAGGTGCTGTACCGGACCACCGACCAGCAGGGCGCACCCACCGTCACGGTCGCCACGGTGATCCGTCCCCTGCTGCCCGGTCCGGCGAAACTGTTGTCCTTCCACACCGCCTACGACGGTCTCGGTACCGAATGCGACCCCTCGTACACGCTCACCGGACACGGATCGAGCCGCGCCGCACTCCTCGAGCAGGCCGTGATCACCGGTTATCTCGCCGCCGGGTACAGCGTGGTGGTGCCCGACTACGAGGGAGAGGACCTCGCCTGGACCGTGGGACGGCAATCCGCCCATGCTGCGCTGGACGGGATCCGGGCCGCCGAGGCCGTACTGTCGCTCCCGGCGTCCACGCCGGTGGGGATGATCGGGTATTCCGGCGGATCGGTGCCGACGCAGTGGGGTGCCGAGCTCGCGCCCCGATACGCACCGGAGTTGAACCTCGTCGGCGCGGCGGCCGGTGGTCTGCCGGTCGACCTCGCCCACAACCTCCCCTATGTCAGCGGCAGCGCCCACTGGGCCGGTGTGATCCCGGCACTGATCGTCGCGTATCAGCGCGCCTACGGCTTCGATCCCGACACCTTCCTGTCCGATCGCGGCCGGCAGGTCGTCGGGCAGGTCGAGTCGAACTGCATCGGTAACTTCGCCTCCGACTACCCCGGTCTGACCGACGCGGAGATGGTCCGTGCGCCCTACACGTCACTGCTCGACGTTCCCGAGGTGGTCGCCGCGATCGACGACAACATCATGGGAAGTGCAGGCACACCTGCCGTTCCTGTCCTGCTCGCCGTCGGCAATGGCGACGGCACCGGGGATTCGGTCATGATCGCCGACGATGTGGAGGGGCTCGCCCGCGAATACTGCGATCGCGGTGTGGCCGTGTCCTACGACGAGTACGCCGGACGGAACCACGCCGACGCCTTCTTCCCGTTCCAGGCCCAGGCGGCGCAGTTCCTGACGGAACGTTTCGCCGGCCTCGCGGCCGGAAGCGATTGCGATGCGGTCGGGCCGGGCAACGAACTGACGCCGACACCCGTTCCGTGAGTCAGATCCGGTCGACCTCGATCCAGCTCGCCCCACCGAAATGCACGGTGTTCCGGCTGAGATAGGGCGGGACAGGAAGATCGAAATGTACCCACCCCTCGGAGGGGCTGGAACGCAGAAGATCTGTGCGGCTGCCGATATCGAAGCGGAGGGTGTCGCCCGGGAGCAGGCGGGTCGGCGCCGGGGTGAGGGAGAAGTGCAGGTCGACGGGTTCGTTCGGTATCAGGGGCGTGCGGATTCCGGAATCGATGGCGACTTCGGCGCCGGTGCAGTGTTCGGCCTCGATCGTTCTCGCCGCGGGCCGGATCGCCCCCATCGACAGCTGGTGACGACGGCCGGCACCGTCCACCCGGGACAACCGGGCGACGACATAGGAGTCGATCTCGTTGCAGCCGAACGACAGATGGGCGGTGATCGCTCCGGTGAGCTGCATCTCGGTCTCGATCGTCAGCTCGAAGGTCAGCGTCTGGACGGCAACGTCGTCGAGGCCACCGAGCACGGGCACACCGATGGGCACCGCCACCCACGTGTTCGATCCGGCCTCCGTCACATCGCGGGAGAGTCGGTGGATGGCGGAATCCTCACCACCCGAGCCGAGGTGGAGCCGCAACGGCGCTGCTTCGCGCGGTGGAAAGGCGTCGGCGGCGCCGAACCGGTCGGCGCCTTCGATCCAGTACCGCACCGGTGCCTGCCCGTCGTAGCCGTTGTCGGTGCCGCGCAGGACGTGGTCGAAGAAGGCGAGCGCTTCCTCCTGCCACGAATAGACGGGCAGATCGTAGGCGGGAGGAGCGAGGATCAACCACTTGCTGTCCTCGGGTGTGGAGGCGTTCTCGAACAGGTCGTAGCTTCCGAACTGGTGCAGGTTGAAGTAACTCAGGTTCTGCACGACGACGAACGGCACCTCGATCTCCCCGAGTCGACCCGCCGGACTGTCCGGGACGGAATCGTGATCGCGGGTCTTGGCATCGAACATCCAACCGGCGTAGATCTCCCGGACCTTCTCGACCGGTGTCGCCGACATGAACTTGCGGAACATCCGGTCGACCTGTTCGTGCACCACCTTCTCGACCACCCCGTGCAGCGGTCCGTTGGTGAGATGACTGATCAGGGCTCGGGTGTCGGGCGACATCCGGGTGTCGTAGTTGTTCTCGGTGAAGTTCGCACCCATCCAGATGTTCATGAAGTACAGCCCCGGCACCCCACCGAAATAGAGCAGGTGACGGTAGAGGTCGGTGCAGATCTCGTTGGCGAAGAAGGCCTTCAGGGCCGGGGGCCGGCGGATCGCGACGGCGGGCTGTGTCATCCCGTAGTAGGACGTTCCGAACAACACGACTTCACCGTTGCACCAAGGCTGTTCGGCTGCCCACTCGATGACCTTCGCATGGTCGTCGATGTCCTGTGGGTCGAAGAAGGTGACCTGTTCACCGGTGGAACGGCCCATACCGCGACGTTCCACGACGACGGGCGCGTAACCGCGGTCGGTGAATACCGGTGGGGATCCGATCTCGTTCGATCCGGTCGGGATTCCGGCGGTGTGGTACTCCGTGGAGTACGCGGCGAACGAGACCACGGCCGGATATCGACCCTCCCGCTCCGGCAGGTAGACGTCGGCGTGCAGGGTCACACCGTCGTCGACGGGGATCTGCCGGTCCGGAAGCATGCGTTGCCCGAGACCGTGCATCGCAGGCGGTCCCGGAGTCCATCCGGCGTACTGGATCCCGGACGTGGAAGGGGTCAGGCGCATGTGGGAGCGTCCGGTCATGACGCGAATTCCTGTCGTCCGGTCGAGCACGTCGCGGTGACCCAATTGTGCACCGGCCGCGCACACGCGCACCGGAGTTTCCTGTCACTCGACGACGGGGATATTTTCCGCCCGGCCGTCCGTGACCGCCGGAAACGCTGTCGAAGTCGTTTTCGACGACCGCGCCGGACTACAGGTGCGACCCGATCACGTCCCGGGCCATGTCCCTACCGAACCGGATCGGCTCCACCGAGTGCTCGAACTTGCTGCCGGACAGGGCACCGTCGTAGATCAGCTGCACGCGCCGGGCCACGGCCTCGGGTTCGGACACCCCGGCGAGGTCGAGCAGTTCGACGAGCGTCGTCTTCAGCCATTCCCGGTGCGCGAGTACCGGTTCGAGAGGTTCCTGAGGGAACTCGGTCGCAGCATTGGCGTACTGGCATCCGCGGAAGTTCTTCTTCGGCGCCGACTGCATCGCGAGATCGAAGAAGGTGAGGATCTTCGCGATCGGATCGTCGAGCGGTTCGACCGCGGCGTGCCACCGCTGCCGGTCGCGCTGGTCGAGGTCCTCCAGATAGGCGAGCACCAGTGCATCCTTCGACCCGTACGACGAGTAGAGGCTCGCGCGGGCGACGCCGGCCTCGGCGAGGATGCGGTCGATGCCCACTGCACGGATACCGTGCTCGGCGAAGAGCGTGCTCGCGGTGTCGAGCAGACGTGTGGCGGGTGAGGGCTTGGACGGCGATCGCTCGGCTTTCCCCTTCGGACCGGCCGTGCCCTTCGGAGTGCCGGTTGATTCACTCTCGACGAACGTACGCACGTGCCCAGAGTAACGGACAGGGCGCGATAGACAGACCGTTCTATTCACAGTACGGTGGAGCACGTGACACACAGCCTTCTGACTCGCCGCCTGCACGTGGATCTCGTGCGGGTGTCGACTGCTGCGTGTTGTCGCTCCTCTCTCTGACCGGCCTCGTCTGCGTGCGCCGCATGCCGTAGTCGCCCCGTCCGAAGACGAAACGGCGCCCCGTCGCGCCCGGACCGGTCACAGTTCCAACCCGCTTTCCCGGAAGGTGACCCCATGTCGCTGTATCTCTACGAACTCGTCCCCACCGAGGGCCAGGCCGAAGCTGCCATCAAGGCCTTCGACGATGCTGTCGTCGCCGCCGGCGGCGAACTGATCGAATCGCAGGTCACCACCGGTGGCACGCGCGTCTTCGCGATCGCCGAGTTCGACGCCTGCCGTCCCGCCCAGCTCGAATCGGCCTCCCTCGATGTCGCCGAGATCGTCGGCCCGAACGAGGTCCGTCTCGTCGGCGCCGAGCTCGACCAGATCAAGGCCACCCGCCCCGAGGCCGGTTACCTCGTCGAGTGGGACATCCCCGACACGATCGACATGGAAACCTACCTCGCGCGCAAGAAGGCGAATTCGCCGAAGTACGCCGACGTCCCCGAGGTGAGCTTCCTGCGCACCTATGTCCGCGAGGACATGGACAAGTGCCTGTGCTTCTACAACGCCCCCGACGAGGCAGCCGTCGTGCGCGCCCGCGAGGTCGTCAGCACGCCCATCGACCGTCTCCACTCCCTCGAAGGATAAGCATCCGATGACCGCGGCCATTGACCGGACGAGCGAGGAACAGCGCGTGGCGATCGCAGAATTCGTACGCGATCGCGCAGCTGCTCTCGATCGCGGAGAAACCGATATCCGCACCGACATCGCCCGCACGGGCGAGCTCGGCCTGCTCCGCAAGGGGCTGAGCGGGGAGTGTCTCTCCGAGATGGTCGCGGTCATCGACGAGGTCGCCGCCGAATCGCTCACCGTCGGCTTCTCGCTGTGGGCGCAGCGCATGGCGCTCGAATACATCGATCGCGCACCGCAGTTCCTGCGCGATCGTTACCGGGACGACCTCGCGTCCGGCCGCACGATCGGCGTCACCGCCATGGCCGCGGCCCTCAAGCATCTCGCCGGTCTCGGCGAACTCCCCCTCGTTGCCGATCGGACCGACGACGGCATCACCGTCACCGGTCCGATCCACTGGGCGTCCAACGTCTTTCCCGACTCGGTGATCGTCTTCCCGGCCCGCACCGCCGACGGTGATCGCCTCGTCGCCGTCGTCCGCGCCGATGCCGAGGGCATCACCATCGCGGATTCACCCGAACTGCTCGCGCTCGGCGCCACGTCGTCGACCTCACTGAAGTTCGACGGGGTGCGGATTCCGCAGTCGCACATCCTCACCGAGGATCTCGCGAACTTCTGCGGTTCGATCCGGCCCACCTTCATGATGCTGCAGACCTCGTTCTGCGTCGGCATCGCACGCGCATCGCTCACCGAGGCCGCCGGCCGTCTGCACGGACTGGGCGAGCAGTTCACCGGTGAGTACGAAGAGCTTTCGGCGCAGTACGAGTCGCTGCGCGAACGGCTGTACCGCTTCGCCACCGATCCCACCTCGATCGCTCCTGCGGAGTTCATCCGTCTGCGCCTCGACGGTTCGGTCGTCGCCGTCGCCGCGACCCGCCTCGAGGCGACACTGCGCGGCGGTGCCGGATACGCGACGGCCAGCGCCACCAACCGCCGATTCCGTGAGGCGGCCTTCCTGCCCATTCAATCGCCGTCGGAAGGACAGCTTCGGTGGGAACTGTCGCAGTACGAATAGCGAACGGATACAAGAGTTTCGCCGGTCGCCGTAGCCCGGTCCTCCAGGGGGTGGATCTGGATATCGCGACCGGCGAGTTCCTCGTCGTGCTCGGCAGCAGCGGTAGCGGCAAGTCGACGCTGCTGCGGATCGTCGCGGGTCTCGATCACCTCGATCGCGGTTCCGTCGAGTGGCCCGACACCGAGGGCGACAACCGTCCGCACACCGGGATGGTCTTCCAGCAGCCCTTCCTGATGCCGTGGCTCACCGTGCGCGAGAACATCGCCTTCGGTGGACGGTTCGCCGCGCACCGCGAACGGTTCGACACCGCCTACGCCGATTCGCTCCTCGAGCGTTTCGGCCTCTCCGCGCTCGCCGGCTACTACCCCGACCAGCTGTCCGGTGGTCAGGCCCAGCGCATCGCCGTCATCCGCGCCGTCGCGGTGCGTCCGCGACTGCTGCTGCTCGACGAACCGTTCAGCGCCCTCGACCCGGCCACCCGATCCGATCTGCGGTCGTGGCTCGGCGAACTCGCGCGCGATCTCGGTTTCACGACGGTCCTCGTCACCCACGACATCGACGAGGCGCTCGAACTCGCCGACCGCATCGCCCTGTTCGGAAGTTCGGGTGTGGTGCAGCAGGAATGGACGCTCGGCGGCATGTCTGCGCTCGACCGCGACGCGCTGCGTCCGGCCATCCTGGCGCACTACCGCGATTCGTCGCTGTCCGCGACATGACCGATCCGGGCCTGTTCAGCCGTCGCACCCTCATGCGCGGTGCGCTCGGCCTCGCGGCAGCCGGGGGTATCGCCGGCACGATCGACCTCGCGCGCACCGCGACCACCGACCGCGCCAATCGCACGGGGCAACTGCGCATCGGCTACCTGCCGATCACCGACGCCGCGCCGCTGCTCGTCGCGCACGGGTCGAGCCTGTATCCCTCCGGCGTCGTCGATTCCGCGAAGCCGGTGCTCTTCCGCAGTTGGGCGTCGCTCGCCGAGGCCTTCATCAGCCGGCGCGTCGACGTCGTGCATCTGCTCATGCCCATGGCGGTCCAGTTGCGGTACAGCCTGGGTAGTTCCGTGCGGATCCTCGGCTGGAACCACACCAACGGCTCGGCGCTGACGGTCGCCCCGCACATCACCGACCTGAGCGATCTCGCAGGTCGGACGGTGGCGATCCCGTTCTGGTGGTCGATCCACAACATCGCTCTGCAACAGCTGTTGCGGGCGCACGGACTGACACCGGTCGTGCGGGAGGCGCCGTCGAAGTCCGCCCGTACCGTGGGCCTTGTCGTCATGGGACCGTCCGACATGATCCCGGCCCTGGCGAACGGCTCGATCGCCGCGTTCACCGTCGCCGATCCGTTCAACGCCGCCGCGGAGGTCCGCGGGGTGGGGCGGATCCACCGCTTCCTCGGCGACATCTGGCGCGACCACGCGTGCTGCGCCCTGCTCGTGCACGAGGACCTGATCGAACGCGACCCCGTCGCCGTACAGTCCCTCACCGACTCGGTGGTCTCCGCCCAGTTGCAGATCGGCGCCGACCGTCAGGCCGCGGCCGCGATGTTGTCCGCCGGATACCTTCCGCAGCCGTTGCCCGCGATCACGAAGGCCCTCACCTATCCCGACCGCGAGGCCGGCACGGTGCACCCGCAGTGGCAGCCGCAACGCATCGGATACCAGCCGTTCCCCTTCCCGACCTTCACCGCGGCACTGATCGAGGCGATGCACGACACCGTCGTCGACGGCGACACGCGGTTCCTCTCGCGCCTCGACCCTGCGACGGTGCACGACGACCTCGTCGACGACCGGTTCGTCCGCACGTCCCTCACCCGCGTCGACGGCACCGATGCCTTCGGCCTTCCCGCCGATCTCACCCGCACAGAGGAGGTCGATCCTTCGTGAGCGCCCCGACCAGCACGGCGCCGGAGACGGCCCGCACCGTCCGGCAGCTGCCCCTCGTCCCCCAGGCCGTCGCCATCGTCATCGCGATCGCCTTGTGGTGGCTGGTGACGACAGTGCTCGTCGCGCCGGATTCGCTCGTGCGGGACTTCGCCCCGCAGTACGTCTTCCCGGCGATCATCGACCTGTTCGCACGCGGCGTCCTGCTGCCCGACACCCTCGCGAGCCTGTGGCGGTTGCTGGTGGGTCTGCTGATCGCCGCGACGCTCGGCATCCCGCTCGGGTTGCTGATCGGACTCAACCCGTTGGTCGAGCGCGCGACGATGCCCATCATGCAGTTCCTGCGGATGATCTCGCCGCTGTCGTGGGCGCCGATCGCCGTGGCGCTGTTCGGCATCGGCCACCAGCCGGTCTTCTTCCTCATCGCCGCCGCCGCGATCTGGCCGATCGTCATCAACACGGCGGCCGGTGTGCACGGCATCGACCAGGGCTATCTGATGGTGGCCCGCTCGTTCGGTGCGACGCGACTCGAACTGCTCACCACCGTCGTCCTGCCGGCCATCCGCGCGCAGGTACAGACCGGTCTGCGGGTCGGTCTCGGTATCGCGTGGGTCGTGCTCGTCCCCGCCGAGATGCTCGGCGTGCGGTCCGGTCTCGGCTACCAGATCCTCAACGCCCGCGACCAGCTCGCCTACGACCAGGTCATGGCCGTGATCGTCGTGATCGGTTTCCTCGGGTTCTGGCTCGACTGGGCGGCGCGGCACCTGCTGCGCGAACGGCGCAGACCGGTGAGCGTCGAGGAAGCCGACCGCCCGCTCTGACCTGCGATCAGGACTCGAGCGGCGTCAGTACGAAGACGGGGAGCACCCGGTCGGTGCGCTTCGCGTACAGCGCGTAGTTCGGCCACGTCTGCAGCAGCACCTGCCACAGCCGCTCGCGTTCGTCGCCCTCCGCGATCCGCACCGACACCGCGTACTCGTGCCCGTCGTACAGCACCTGCGCCCGGTCGGCCGCGCGCAGGTTGATCGCCCAGGACGGGGCTTTCGGGTGTCCCCAGTTCGACCCCACCACGAGCCATCCCCCGTCGTGCGGCACACACAGCAGCGGTGTGGACCGCGGCACCCCGGTCTTGCGGCCCTTCACGGTGAGCACGAGCGAGGGCAGTCCCGCGATCGCGAGCAGCGTGACCTTGCCGCGCGTGACCCGTTGGATGGTCTTGTCCACCGCGATGATCGGCTGTGAATACCGCGGCAACCACGGCAACGCTCCGATACGGACGGCGACCGGTCGGAGCGGATTCATGCGGTCATCTCCCCCAGGCTGCCAGCAGCGTCCGGGCTGCGGCGACGACGGCCAGCGGCTGATCGATCATCGGATGGTGGCCCGAGGCCGGGAGATCGATCAACAACGCATCAGGACCCAGATTGTCGACCATCCGCCCGTAGAGCGCGTCGTCGATGATGCCGCGTTCGCAGCGGAAGTAGGCGACGGCGCATCCCGGACTCATCGCCTCGAGGCTACGGCGCCCCTCACGTCCCATGCGGAGATTGTCGAATTTCCACGACCAGCCGCCGTCGACCTGCTTCAGCGATCCGCGGGCGATGTGCTCGAGCACGTAGGGTTCGGCGTCGTCCTGCGGCGGCACGAGGCGGAATCGGGCGACGGCGTCCTCCGCCGCGGCGTACACCTTCGGCGGTCCGGCGTTCGCGACGGCTTTCGCGCGCATCTCGAGTTCCTCGGGCGTCATGTCGCGGATCGGCGAATCGATGATCACCACACCGGCGAGTTCGTCGCCGTGGAGATGCGAGGCGGCGAACGAGACGATCCCGCCCATGCTGTGACCGATGAGGACCGGTGGACCGCTGATGCCGCCGGCGCGGGCCGCAGCGACGACCTCCGCGGACCACGCTTCCAGGGTGTAGTGCTCGCGGTGGTCGCTGTCGCCGTGACCGCTCAGGTCGAGCGCGACGACGCGACGTCCGGCGGCGAGCTGCGGGCCGATGTGGTCCCACCACCCCGAATGGGCCATGCCGCCGTGGACCAGCACGATGCCCGGCAGACCGGATTCGCCCCACGCCCGGTAGGCGATGGTCGCACCGGCTGCCTCGACCTTCCCGGTCTCGACGGGTGTGGCCAGGGCGTCGACGAACCACTGAGGAGCAGATCCGTTATTGCTCATTATTCGAACTTATGTCAGATGTGACGAGCGCCAACATCCGGGCCATCAGTTCGATCCGTCGCACCTCGAATTCCGGCTGCGGATGCACCGTCGACGCCAGCGCTTCGCCATCGAACATGTGCACGAGCGACAGCAGGAGGGTGTCGAAGACGTCGGCCGGGAACCGTGCCGCGACAGGCAGCGACCTGCCGAAATCGACGATCTGGGCGTGGTAGCGCTCGGCCATCGGCGTCAGATGCTCCCGCAACGCCGGGTCGGTGCGCGCCGCGCCGAGCAGTTCGTACCAGGCTGCGTTCATCGGGGCCCGGCAGGCGGTGCGCAGCAGCTCGAGGCACACCCGCAGCGACTCGGAGATGTCCGCGTGCTCGTCACCGAGCGCCGCGAGACCCGCTTCGAAATTCGCGAACTGGCGTTCCCGGACGGCGTCGGCCGCCGCGATCATCAGGTCGAGTCGCGTGGGGAAGTGCCGGAACACCCCACCCGACGACACCCCCGAGCGCCGGCACACCTCACCGATCGTGGTCGCGGTGTAGCCGAGCTCGGCGAGGGCAGTGATGGTCGCGTCGAGGATGCGACCGATCGTCTCCTCCCTGCGCTCCTGCTGGGTACGACGTACTGCGGGTGCACTCACGCGACGGGCTCACCCGCCGGGACGCGCATCGGCGCGGGTCCGCGCTCCTCCACCCCGGCGCGCAGGAACCGGCCGGTGCCGACGGTGCGTCCGTAACCGGACACGAACTCGCCGTCGCGGAAGACCACCCGGCCGGCGACCGCCGTCGCCGTCACCGCGCGGTCGTTGCGGTTGACCATGCGGCGGATTCCGCCGAACTCCTCGAGCGGCGACTCGTGATAGGCATCGACGTCGGCGTTCAGCCCGGCAGGATCGACGACGACGAAGTCGGCGCGGTCACCCACCCGCAGGTGGCCGGCATCGATTCCGTAGAAGTCGCCGAGTTCGCCGGTGAGCTTGTGGACGGCTTCGGGCAGCGTGAGGAACGGCCTGCCCGCCTTCTCGGCGTCGTGGACGCGGCGGAGCAGGCAGATCGCGAAGTTGTAGAAGGCCATGTTCCGCAGGTGGGCGCCGGCATCCGAGAACCCGACGGTGACGCCGGGCGTGCGGATGAGCCGGTCGGCGACCTTGCTTCGGTCGTTGGCGATCACGGTGTGCCACCGGAACTTCCGGCCGTACTCGACGACGAGGTCGAGGAAGGTGTCGACAGGATGCAGCTTCCTCTCGCGCGCGACGTCACCGATCGACCGGCCGACGAGCGAGGCGTCGGGGCATTCGACGATCCGAGTGTCGTCGAAGTCGCGGTGCCACACGCGCGGCGAGAACTTCTTCTCGAAGTCCTGCCGGAACCAGCGGCGGTAGGCCTCATCGCGCAACAGGTCGTTGCGGACGAGTTCGTCCTGCAGATGCAGTGCGGCACGGCCCGATCCGAACTCCTCGAAGACGACGAGGTCGATGCCGTCGGAGTACACCTCGAAGGTCGTGGGCAGATGTTGCCAGCGGAAGGCACCCTTGCCGATCCGGTTGGCCGCAAATGCGATCGGACCGAAGATGCGGTTGACCCACCGTTCGGCCTTCGTGTCGGCCGCTGCGAGCACCGACGCCTTCATCGGCTTGCGCCCGATGCCCGTGCTGGCGAGGGCGAAGAACGCGACGTCGTACTTGGTGTTGAGGTTCGGCACTGCCTGCAGGGTACGACCGCGCCGGCGCAAGATCTTGTGCAGGCGGCGGAATTCCGACCACGACGCGTGGGTGGACGGCAGGGTGCGCGAGCGATAGCGGTCGCCGTCCATCTTGTCCCACGGGTTCGTCATCGTCGACACGCCGAGGAAGCCCGCGTCGAGGGCGTCCTCGACGCGCGCGTCGATCTCGGCGAGTTCGGCCCGGGTCGGGCGGTTCGCCGACTCGGTGGAGCGCCCGAGCCCCATCACCGACGCGCGGACGTCCGAATGTCCCACGAAGGCCGTCACGTTCGGGCCGAGCGGAAGCTTGTTCAGCGCCTCGATGTATTCGCGGGGCGTGTTCCAGGTCTTGGACTTCTCGAGGGCCGAGAGGACGTGCTCGCGCGGGAGTGCTTCGACGCGACTGAACAGGTCGGCAGCGTCGACCGGCGGCACGAAGACCGTCGAGATCGAGCAGTTGCCCATGAGCACGGTCGTGACGCCGTGCCGCACCGACTCGGACAGACCCGGACCCACGAGCACTTCGGCGTCGTAGTGGGTGTGGGTGTCGACGAAGCCGGGCATCACCCAGCGGCCGTGCGCGTCGACGACCTCGGTGTTCGGACCGGTGGGAAGGTCGTCGGAGGTCGCGGTGACGACGACTCCGTCGCGGATGCCGAGGTTGCGGACGACGCCGGGTGCGCCCGTCCCGTCGAACCAGAGACCACCTCGGACGATGACGTCGAAATCCCCATTACTGTGATCTACACCACTCATGGCGCGAGGGTAACACGAGAAAGAGGTCGCGCACTCTCTAAATTCCCGGCCCCGACGGTCTACGGTTCGGCCATGGACCTCGACACCACCCCGGCACTGCTCGTCGACCGCGACATCCTCGACCGCAACATCGCGCGGATGGCGCAGTCCGCCGCCTCACGAGGCCTGTCGCTGCGACCCCACGCGAAGACGCACAAGTGCTCCGAGATCGGACGACGCCAGCTCGGTGCGGGAGCCCGGGGACTGACGGTCGCGACCGTCTCCGAAGCCGAAGTCTTCGCCGACGAGGGTTTCGACGACCTGTTCGTCGCGTACCCGCTGTGGGTCGACGCTGCCCGCGGTGCACGGCTGCGCGCGCTGGCCGACCGGGTGCGCCTGACGGTCGGGATCGATTCCGCGACCGGAGCCCGGCAACTCGTCGAGCACGCCGGCACCGCGATCGGGGTGCTCATCGAGATCGACAGCGGGCACCACCGCACCGGCGTGTTGCCCGAGCAGGCCGGAACCGTGGCGTCGACGGCACGCGAGGCGGGCCTCGACGTGCGCGGCGTCTTCACCTTCCCCGGCCACTCGTACGCACCCGACGCGCCGGACAGCGCAGCACGGGAGGAAGCCGACGCACTGGCGGCAGCAGCGGCATCGCTACGAGCAGTGGGGATCGAGCCGACCGTGATCAGTGGGGGCTCCTCCCCCACGGCACTTCTCGACGTGCCCACGGTTGCAACCGAACTGCGTCCCGGCGTGTACGTCTTCGGTGATGCGCAGCAACTCGAACTCGGCGCGGTGAGCGAATCCGATATCGCGCTGACCGCCCTGGCGACCGTCGTTTCCGCTCGCGACGAGGTGGTCGTGCTCGATGCCGGTTCCAAGGTGCTCGGCGCCGACCGGGCCGCGTGGGCCACGGGGTACGGGCGCATCCTCGGAGAACCGGACGCACGCATCACCGCGCTGTCGGAGCACCACGCGACGGTGCAGTGGCCGGAGGCGTCGACGCGCCCGCGGCTCGGCGACAGGGTGCGAGTGATCCCCAACCATGTGTGCAACGCCGTGAACCTCGCGGACGAGTTGATCACGGTCTCCGGCGACGCGGTAGTCGAGCGATGGAAGGTCGCGGCAAGAGGGTGTAACACGTGATCCCGAGACGGTCCCCACACGATCACCTCGAATTCGGCGTGTAGGTCACGAACACGACACCGATCCTCCCCGCGCGCCGCTACGCTGCGTTGATGCCGCTGAACCCCGACCTTGCCGGACGCATCTTTCCGCCGACGTCCTATCTCGTCGGCCGGGAGAAGATCCGGGAATTCGCCCGCGCCGTCCGATCGACGCATCCGATCCACCTCGATCCGGAGGCAGCCCGGGCCGCCGGCTTCCCTGATGTCGTGGCTCCTACGACCTTCACCACCGTCGTCCAGAGTCCGTCGGTGACACAACTTCTGGAGACGCCGGGTACCGGTCTCGAGCTGCACCGGGTGGTGCACGGGTCGGAGAAGGTCGAGCACCGGCGCCCGATCGTGGCCGGCGACGACCTGACCGCGACGCTCACCATCACAAAGGTCACCGAACGCGCCGGCAACCACATCCTGTCCACGATCTGCGAGATCCGGGACGACACGGACGATCTGGTCGCGGTGGTCACTTCGACACTGCTTCACCGAGGAGACGACGCATGACACTCGGCACCGCACTACGATTCGACGAACTCGAGGTCGGTGCGATCATCGCGAAGACCGAACTGACGGTGACCCGCAACGATCTGGTCCGCTACGCCGGTGCCTCGGGCGACTTCAACCCGATCCACTACGACGAGGTCGTCGCGGCCGGCGAAGGGCTCCCCGGCGTGCTCTGCCAGGGAATGCTCACCGCAGCCCTCGCCCTGCAGACCCTCACGGAACGGCTCGGCGATCCCACCGTGGTCGTCTCCTACGAGACACGGTTCACGCGACCCGTTGTGGTCGACCCGATGCACGGTGCCGTCCTGTCGGTGTCTGCGAGGGTCGCCCGCCGCGACGAGGCGGAGCGCATCGCACGGATCGATATCACCGTATCCGTCGACGACCGGCGGGTGCTCGGCAGGACCCAGGTCCGGCTCGCGTTCTCGTCCTGACTCCGAACGCCGGGAATTCGCCGACGGAACGGACCTCGGTAAGAGAGGATCGACCCATGTCGCGGACACTTCTCGTCGGCTTGGCCGCCGCAGCAACAGCTGTGTACCTCGGGGCATGTGCGTCCCCGTCGAGTCCGTCCGTCGACGAGGGTCCCGCCGGGGTGAGCCGTACCATCGTCGAGCACTCGGCGTCCGAGACGGCCACTCCGCGCGTGACCGGCATCGTCGCATCCGGTCTCGACACTCCGTGGGGAGTTGCTTTTCTTCCCGGTGGTTCTGCACTGGTGACCGAGCGCAACACCGGCCGGATCGTCGAGATCACCGACGGCGAGGTCCGCGAGGTCGGTCGCGTCGGCGAGACCCTCGCGCAGGGCGAATCGGGACTGCTGGGGATCGCGGTGTCGCCGACCTTCGACACCGACCGCTTCGTGTACCTGTACGTGACAACCGGCAGCGACAACCGGGTACTCCGAGCCGTTTTCGACGGCACCACGCTCGCCGAACCGGAGGTGATCCTCGACGGTATCCCGGCCGGGCGGATCCACGACGGCGGGCGGATGATCTTCGGTCCCGACGGGATGCTGTACGTCGCGACCGGCGAGGCGGGCCGACGCGAACTTGCCCAGGACCCGAATTCACTCGGCGGCAAGATCCTTCGCATCACGGGCGACGGCGAACCCGCGCCCGGCAATCCCGATCCGGCGTCGCCGGTGTACTCGCTCGGTCACCGCAACGTACAAGGACTCGCATTCGACGACCGGGGACGGTTGTGGGCGTCGGAGTTCGGACAGAACGACGTCGACGAGCTGAATCTCGTGACGGCCGGTGCGAACTACGGCTGGCCCGTGGTCGAAGGCGCCGGCGGGTCCGACGAATTCGTCGACCCGGTGCTCACCTGGCCGGTCTCGCAGGCGTCGCCGTCGGGCCTGGCGTGGTTCGAGGGCAGCCTGTGGATGGCGACTCTTCGTGGAGAACGATTGTGGCGCATCGACGTCCAGGACACCGATGTCCAGGACACTGACGTTCAGGGCACTGCAGCCACCGCGACCGACTTCTTCGTCGGCGAGTACGGAAGGTTGCGGACCGTCGTCGCCGCACCGGACGGCTCACTGTGGCTGACGACATCCAACCGGGACGGTCGCGGCAGCCCGGCCGGCGACGACGATCGCATCCTCCGGATCGAGATCTCCTGACGATCAGGGGACGAGAACGACGACCGTCTCGGCGACCAGTGCCGGACGCTCTCCGCCCTCGATCTCGATGGTGTATCCGACGACGAGGTTCGCGCCCTTCGCCGTGCGCTCGAGCGACTTGAACTCCGCGCCGGCGCGGATCCGCGAGCCGACGGGGACCGGCGCGGGGTAGCGAACCTTGTTGCTGCCGTAATTGACCTTCATCTTCAGGCCCTCGAGGGAGAAGATCTGGGTGCCGAGCACCGGCAGCAGCGACAGGGTCAGGTAGCCGTGGGCGATGGTCTTGCCGTACGGGCCGTCCTTCGCGCGCTCGGGGTCGACGTGGATCCACTGGTGATCGCCGGTGGCCTCGGCGAACAGGTCGATCCGCTTCTGGTCGATCTCGAGCCAGTCGCTGTGGCCGAGGTGCTCGCCGACGGCCTTCTCGACCTCGTCGATTCCGTTGAAAACCCGCATTGTTGCTCCTGTCGATGTGCGGCGACGGTCAGAGACCGGCTCGCCTGAGGGTGACGCGATAGGTGTAGTGCTCGGGCAGAAAGTAACTCACCGACAACTCGGTGGGCACGCCGTCGTCGTTCGAGTACAACCGGTCGACGCGCAGCAGGGGATGTCCCACTTCGCAATTCAGTTCGGTCGCCACCTGTTCGGTGGCGAGCGCGACCGTGATGGATTGCGCGGCCTCGACGATCGGGCTGTCGAGATGCGGTTCGAGCAGTCCGATCATCGTGTTGCGGCTCGACGCACCCGCTTGAAGTTCCGACGCGTCGAGCACGTGGGCGGCGACGGATTCCGGAAGGTGAACGGTGGTGAGCACGAACGGGATTCCGTCGTGCAGACGCTTGAAGACCGCCGTGTACAGCACGTCGGTGTCGAGGCGCAGCCGGCTCGCGGCGTCGATGTCGACTCCGCGTCGCAGCGGCGAGACGATCTGCATGACCGTGTCGGCCGACAACGCGAGCAGATCCTCGATCGAGCCGAGCTGACGCCGGTAGCGCCGGCCCGACTCGTTCGCGAACGTGCCGCGGCCGGGAACGCGGTAGACGATGCCGTCGGCGACGAGATCCTGGAAGGCGCGCCGCACCGTCTGCCGGCTCACGCCGTGTTCCTCGGCGAGTTCGGCCTCCGTGGGCAGCCGCGTGCCGTCGCTGTACCGCCCCGCCTCGACGGCCTCCCGGAGCTGGCGCGCGAGTTGCGCGTAGGCCGGTTCCGTTTCCCGCACCTTGTAGTCCATGACGGACCGATCCTAGCGGCCGGTCGTCACAGTCCGCCGCGTGCTACGAGCTGGCTCGCGATGACGTTGCGCTGGATCTCGTTGGTGCCCTCGCCGACGATCATCAGCGGCGCGTCGCGGAAGTAGCGCTCGACGTCGTACTCGGTGGAGTAGCCGTAACCGCCGTGGATGCGCACCGCGTTCAGGGCGATCTCCATCGCGATCTCCGAGCAGTACAGCTTGGCCATGCCGGCCTCCATGTCGCAGCGCTCACCGCTGTCGTACTTCTCCGCCGCGTAGCGCGCCAGCTGCCGCGCGGCGGTGAGCTTGGTGGCCATCTCCGCCAGGTAGTTGCCGATGGACTGGTGCTTCCAGATCGGCTGGCCGAAGCTCTCACGCTGCTGCGCGTAGGCGAGCGAATCCTCGAGCGCGGCGGTCGCGACACCCAGGGCGCGGGAGGCGACCTGCAGACGACCGGTCTCGAGTCCCTTCATCATGTGGGCGAAGCCCTTGCCGGGCTCGCCGCCGAGGATCGCGTCGGCGGAGATGCGGTAGTTGTCGAAACTCAGTTCGCACGACTCGACGCCCTTGTAACCCAGCTTGGGCAGGTCGCGCGAGACCGTCAGGCCCGGGCCGTGCTCGACGAGCACCACCGAGATGCCCTTGTGGCGCGGCTGCGCGGTGGGATCGGTCTTGCACAGCAGCGCGATCAGCCCCGAGCGACGCGCGTTGGTGATCCACGTCTTGGCACCGTTGATGACCAGCTCGTCGCCGTCGCGCTTGGCGGTCGTCGTCATCGCCTGCAGGTCGGAGCCGCCGCCGGGCTCGGTCAGCGCCATCGTCGCGCGGATCTCACCGGTGGCCAGCCTGGGCAGGTACTTGCTCTTCTGCTCCTCGGTGCCGAACAGGGTCAGCAGCTTGGCGACGACGGTGTGCCCGCCCATCGCACCCGACAGCGACATCCATCCGCGGGCGAGTTCCTCGGTGACCTGGACGTAGCAGGGCATCGACACCGGCGATCCGCCGTACTCTTCCGGCACGGCGAGCCCGTAGATGCCGATCTGCTTCATCTGCTCGATCCACTTCTCGGGGTACTCGTTGGCGTGCTCGACCTCCTGCACCGACGGCTTGACCTCCCGATCGATGAAGTCGCGGACGGTCTTGACCAGAAAAGTCTCTTCGTCGTTCAGGTAGGTCACGGGGGCACCCTTCGTCGGGGACGGGCCACACGGACCCGGGAAACTTTGTACGGCCATTTTGTGGACCAAGTTCGGGCGTTGTCAACGCGAAGACACTCATTCGACGTCGTGATTGCAGAGTTTTAGCCGATATGAACGACTGCACCTTCCTATGGGCACACCTCTCCGTGGGGTGGCATACCGCCAACAATGGCCGTACATTTAGCGCCGTCATTGCCGACCGAACTCCCCGAGGTCCCCGTGTCTTCCGAGCAACACCTCCGCCGGCGCGCCGTTCTCGTCGCCCCCGGCTCCGACGAACGCAAAGCCGGTAAGGCCCTCGCCTCCGCCGCCGACGAGGTCGTCCTCGACCTCGAGGACGCCGTCACCGCCGCCCAGAAGGACGCCGCCCGCGAGCTCGTGGCTCCGCTGGTCCGCGAGCACGGCGCCACACGCACCGTCTCCGTGCGCATCAACGGACGCGGCACCCCCTGGTTCGAGGACGACCTGCGCGCGTGCGCCGCACTCGGCGACGCCCTCGCCTCGATCGTGATCCCCAAGGTCGAGAGCGCCGACGATCTCGTCGAGGCCGACCGCATCCTCGGTGAATCGACCGTCCCGGTGCAGGCCCTCATCGAGACCCCCGCCGGCGTGCAGCGCATCGACGAGATCGTCGCGGGCTCCCGGGTCGCCGGCGTGATCATCGGCTACGCCGACCTCGGCGCCTCCCTGGGCCGCGCCCGCACCGCCGCCCCCGAGCACTGGATCTACGTGCAGGACCGCGTACTGCACGCCGCCCGCGCCGCCGGTGTCCAGGCGATCGACGGGCCGTTCCTCGGCATCGCCGACGACGACGCCTTCCGCCATTCGGCGCAGTGGGTGTCCGATCTCGGATTCGACGGCAAGTGGGTCATCCACCCCGCGCAGATCACCTCTGCCACAGCAGCCTTCACACCCACCGACGATCAGGTCGACGCCGCCCGCAAGGTCCTCACCGCACTCGAGGAAGCCGAGAACCGCGGCGCCGGAGCCGCCCAGCTCGACGGCCAGATGCTCGACGAGGCCGTCGCTGTCGCCGCCCGCCGCACCCTGTCGAAGATCGGAGCCTGAAAGCCATGACCACCTCGTACGTCGGCGGACCCTACTTCGACGAACTGACCGTCGGCCAGGTCTTCGACACCGCCCCCGCCGTGACGCTCACCGACGGTCTCGCCGCCGCGCACCAGAGCATTCTCGGTGACCGCCTGCGTCTTCCGCTCGACAAGCACCTCTCGGCCGCCGTCGCGGGTGGGCCGGTCGCGCACGCCGGCTTCGTCACCGACATCGCGATCGGGCAGTCCACCCTCGTCACGCACCACGTCAAGGCCAATCTCTTCTACCGCGGTCTGCGTTTCCGCCGCTTCCCGCACATCGGCGACACCCTCTACACCACCACCGAAGTCGTGGGGCTGAAGGAGAATTCGGCCAAGCCCGGACGCAAGCCCACCGGTCTCGCGGCGCTGCGCATGAACACCGTCGACCAGGACGGCAACACCGTCCTCGACTTCTACCGCTGCGCAATGCTGCCGTTGAGCGAGAATCCCGACCCCGACCGCGTGGTGCACTCCGACGACCTCTCGGCCATCGGGCCGCAGGACGAACCGCAGTGGTCCGCGCCCGCCGACTGGGATCTGAGTGTCTACCGATCGAAGGTGCCGGGTGAGCACTTCGACAAGTCCCTCGCCGGCGCCGTGCTGCAGTCCAGCGGCGACGTCGTCTCGAGCGCACCGGAACTCGCGCGCCTGAGCCTCAACATCGCGGCGACGCACCACGACGAGCGGGTCGGCGCATCCGGTCGTCTCGTCTACGGCGGCCACACCATCGGCCTGGCCTTCTCACAGGCGACGCGCGCCCTGCCGAATCTCGTGACGGTGCTGGGCTGGAAGTCGTGCGACCACACCGGCCCGGTCCAGGAGGGCGACACCCTCACCAGCGACCTGCACGTCGAATCCGCCGAGCCCCTCGCCGAGGGCGGTGGCGTGCTGAACCTGCGGTCGCTCGTCTACGCGCACCGCGGAGATGCCGAGCCGGCTCCCGTCCTGGATTGGCGGTTCACCGCACTCATGGCCTGACGGCCACTGCTGCCGAGACCGACGTCGTGTGCGAAACCCTCCGGGAAATCGCGCACGACGTCGGTTTCGCCGTTACGCGTCGACCCGCTTGACGAGGCGCTCGTAGCGTTGCCGGGCCGCCTGGGTGCTTCCCAGGCCGAGGCCGAAAGCGATCTCCTGCCAGGTCATCCCGCGTTCCCGTGCGATGCGGAGGATCAGCGCCTCGAGTTGGTCCATCTCGGCGCGTGCCTTCGGGACCAGACCGAGCGCGGCGATGACGTCGGCGTCGTCGACCTCGGGTTCGCCGGGGCCGGGACTGTGCACGCCACCCGCCAGAGCCGCGACGAGACGGATGGCGCCGAGCGGGTCGAGCATCTCCGGGTGCGACTGCCTGGCCCGCTGCTCGGGAGTGTTGCCGTGCCGTTCGGCGATCCGGAACAGCCCCGCGTACTCACGGTGCGCGCGTTCGCGACTCGGATTCGGTGGGGTGAAGCCTTCCTCGGACATGAACCCAGGATGGCGTGTGAACAACTCGTTGTCAACAGATTGTTCACATGTCGCGGATCTCGTCCACCAATCCCCAGTCGAGTGCGCGGGAGGCGTCGAGGGGCGCGGCCGTGACGAACAGGTGCAGCGACCGCCACCTGCCGATCCGCCGCGGGATGCTGACCGTCCCGCCGGCCCCGGGGATGAGACCCATCGAGACCTCCGGGAGCCGGAAGACCGTGTCGGGAGTCGCGGCCACCCACCCCGCGAAGGCCGGGATCTCGATACCCGCACCGATGCAGTGACCGTGCAACCGCACCTCGATACGACCGGCGAGTTGCGCGACGAGACGCCCCGCTCCCCCGCGCGTCCGGACGAAGTGCGCGAGCGTGATGTCGGGCGTGCGACCGAACTCGTCGAGATCACCGCCGGCGCAGAACGACGATCCCGCCCCGTCGAGCACGACCCGTTCGATGCTGTCGTCGAGGATCGCGAGTCGCAAGGCGTCGACGAGAGCGTCGCGCAGCACCGTTCCGTAGGCATTGCGACGCTCGGGCCGGTTGAGCGTGATGTGCAGGAGGTCGCCATCGCGGGCGATCAGCACCGGTTCGTCCGAGGGCGGCGGCAGTGGGCGCGGACCGCGTCCGGCGAGCCACGCGGCGAACTCCGGTCCGCCCTGCAACGTCGAGTAGCCGAGCGACTCCACGTCGATCGCTTCCGGGACCGCGAGCGTCTCGGATGCCCGCACTACCTGCCGTGCCACCAGCGCGGCCTGCGGGTTCGCGGCGACGGCCTCGGCGAACGCCGCGATGCTCGCGTCCGGATCCGGCGTCTCCACCACGCCGCGGGACTGCGCGACCGGCGCGTAGGTGAGGTCGAGCGCGTCGATCAACGGACGGACCTCGGAGGGAATCTCGCGGGTCGCGCGGCCGACGAGGATCCGGTCGGCCCGTGCCGCCTGTTCGACGGCACGCTCGAGCAGGGGAACGCCTCCGTCGAGATCGACGACGACCATCGGCCGGGACACGGCACCGCCCTCACAGAGAAGGGGCTCTCCCGCCGTTCCGTTCGCCAGGTCCGCAGCGGAGAGAAGCATCGTTCGTGCCGTATCCATGTGGTCCGTCCTTGTACTCCACCAGGCCCCATCCGGCACGAAATGTAACATCACGGTCGTGGCCCCCGACCTCGCCGCAGACCCGGTACGCGACTGGGCCGACAGCGGAATTGCCTCTCTGACCGGCAGAGTCGACGGTCCCCCACTGCTCCCTCCCGGCCGTGCCGCCACCGCCGCCCGCGAACTCTCCGCCTGGATCTCCGCGGCGTCCGGTGACGTCGTCGACATCGACGGCGCACGCCTGCTGTCCGAGCGTGCGGCGTTCACCGGTCATCGTCGTGGTGGAGCGGTCTCCGCCGGAGGTGCATGTCGTCTGCTGCCGACGATCGACGGGTGGGCTGCGGTCTCCTGCGCACGTCCCGA
>Ga0180215_1001242_pt1 | contig 28817 bp, 25 predicted proteins | sample eDN3rd37CBELigBY_FD_128871 | JGI IMG/M metagenome (GOLD analysis project Ga0180215, IMG submission 128871) | Enriched backyard soil microbial communities from Emeryville, California, USA - eDNA 3rd pass 37_C BE-Lig BY (version 2) (version 2) | ecosystem: Environmental > Terrestrial > Soil >...
CTCCATAAAAGTGTTTGACTTGCTCATTTAAAAATATCGCTTTTCCATTAATCCGTTAGGATTAATGGGGCAGTTTCGCTCGTTGTTCAGTTTTCAAAGAACAATCTTCTCTTTCAGGAAGTTTTCACACTTGCTTGAGCAATGTGGAAATCTTCGGTGTCACTCACCGTATTGCTCGCGGCGACAAGAAATAATATATCACAGCCGCCTAGACAATTGCAAGTACTTTTTTAAAAAAACTTTTCTTTCGTAAATTTCCCTGCGTCTCAGGCGAGTTATAATGTAGCATAACCCCGCATATGGAGTCAACCTTTTTCGCAATTCTTCAGCTGCGGTTAAAGCGCAATCCATTGTGCGCCAACAATTAAAGCAATTCCGGGAATTCCGAGTGCAACGACCGTACCAATCGTATAAGGGTTCAACGGTATATACATGCCGGGAACAAGTCCCGAGTAGTTCAATACGTACAGCAATGCGGATGCCAGCACCAAATGGAGCGCAAAGCCTTTTACCCATCGCCATGACAGCCTATTACGCAGCAGCACGATCAGAAGCAGCGATATAGAACCGATGAACATCGTTAACCATACTGCCTTCATAATTCCGTCCCCTCCCACTTCGGCCATTGAACGGCCGCGTTTTTAGCCAATCGCAGCAGCATGGCGTATCGTTTTTCCGCAGCAATTATAGCATGAATCGCATAATCCACTTGATCCTTACCGAGCGCGAAATTGAAAAAGCGATTCGCATTCTCCCATTCTTGTTGCGCCTCGCGAATTTCGATTATGATCAGCTTCACCCACTCCGGCGTTCCCGTCACCGCTTGCGTCAATAACGATTGCTTTGTCATCATATCCCTCCAGCTTGTCCTTCGCTCAGGATGCATCCTTCTATAATGTGTATAAACAATTGGAAGCAAATAGAACTGACATAGCGGAAGTTATGACGGCAAGTTTGAGCGGAGCGAATGAAACACAGCTTTCTTTCCGAGCCTTTCCAACAAAAAAGGACTGCCTCCCCACTTCGTAAAGTGAGAAGCACAGTCCTCTATCCTGCTTCTAATTAACCTCGCGCCTGCCCTCAAGCGCTTTGGAAAGCGTAACTTCGTCCGCATATTCAAGGTCTCCGCCAACCGGAAGCCCGTGCGCAATACGGGTCACCTTAATGCCGAACGGCTTAACAAGCCGCGACAAATACATGGCCGTAGCTTCTCCCTCGATATTCGGATTCGTAGCCAGTATCAGCTCCTGCACCCGTTCATCGCTAAGACGCTTCAGAAGCTCGGCTATCCGAATCTCATCCGGGCCAATGCCCTCCATCGGCGAGATGGCGCCCTGCAGCACATGGTAGTAGCCTTGAAAATCCTTCATCCGCTCAATAGCGACAAGATCCTTCGATTCCTGAACGACACAAATAACCGAATTGTCTCTCGACTTATCCTGGCAAATATGGCATGGATCAATATCGGTAATATTGCAGCAGACCGAGCAGTAATACAGATTGCGCTTTACGCTTACAAGCGCCTTGGCAAAATCGATTACATCGTCTTCCTTCATTCTTAGTACATGAAAAGCCAATCGCGCGGCGGTTTTCGGTCCAATGCCCGGCAGCCGCGAGAAGGAATCGATCAGCTTCGCTAACGGTTCTGGATAATGCAAGCTAGGAGCAGCTCCTTTCAATTCGAAGAGGCTGGCAGCATCCTAGAACAATCCTGGAATTTTCATATTTCCAGTAAATTTGCCCATATCCTGATTAGCCAGATCATCCGCTTTTGTAAGCACGTCGTTCACAGCTGTAAGTACGAGATCCTGCAGCATTTCGATATCATCCGGATCAATAACTTCCGGCTTAATTTCGATTTTAATAATTTTCTTATGTCCATTGGCCGTTACGGTTACGACACCGCCGCCTGCGGACCCTTCAACTACCTTATGCTCAAGCGCTTCCTGCGCTTTCAGCATTTGCTCCTGCATTTTCTTCACTTGCTTCATCATTTGGTTCATATTGTTCATGCTTCATTCACCTCATCAGTAGATTTTAATTTCGGTCCTTTACAACGACCAATTCCTCACCGAACAGCTTTACGGCTTCTTCCACCCATTCAGCCCGCTTCGGTCCGGAATTGTCTTCCCCGCCTGATTCCATCTCAAGCTCCAGCGGCTCGCCCTGCTTAGGGCCGCCGTCCACAGCCGCATGCCAATCCTTGAGCATGACTGTGGCCAGCCGCAGCGGCTGTCCGGTCACCTCTTGAAGCACATGCTCGATAATATCGCGGTTGGCCTGCCTCTCGGTCGTCTCCCGGTGCATCGTATTTTTGAACGCGACAAGGACTGTCCCGTCGTGGGCGGACACCGGCTCGCCATCCATAAACCAAGCATGAACCGTTATTTTAACCTCTTTGACACGCTGCAGCACTTCGCTCCATTTCATGCGAATTTTCCCGAAATCCGGGCTTGCAGCCGCAGCTAAATACGGATCAAGCTTAATGTTGTTGCGAGCAATGCCGCCCACGCTTCCGCCAAATCCGCCGCGAGAGCCCGCTCCGCTGCGCGAATTGGACGGCCGTGCAGGCGCCGCTCCGCCGCCGTCAGGCGATGCGGCAACGCCTTTCTGAATAACTTCCTCCAGCTTGCGCTCAAGCGCAGCAACCTGCTGCCGCAGCCGATTAACCTCCGGCGCAGCCGGAGCTCCCGCGCTCGCATCAGCCTCAGGCGCGGCGCCGCTCTGTTCCTCCCCAAGCGTACAAAGCTTCATCAGCGCCACTTCAAATATCGTTTGCGGCTGCGACGCCAGCTTAAGCTCCGCCTGATAACGGTTCAGCGTATCGATCAATGCGAATAGCCTAGGCGCTGTGAAAGCGTCGGCCATCGCTTTGAACTTCTCCTGGTCAACTACGCGGTCCGTTACAGCGCCGCCTTGCGGCGCCAGCTTCATGACCAGCAGATCACGGAAGTAATAGATCAAATTCTCCAAACATTTATCAGCGCTTTTGCCTGACTGCATCAGCCGTTCCACAAGCGGAAGCACCTGCGCGATATCCCGATTCTTCACAGCTTCCGCAAGCTGATAAAAATGCTCCGCCGCCATTCCGCCGGTCACATCGACCGCCGCTTCAAGCGTAATGCGGCCGCCGCCAAAGGCGGCTGTCTGCTCCAGCAAGCTTATCGCATCGCGCATTCCGCCTTCCGACAAACGAGCAATATAGGCGACAGCGTCCTCATCGGCTTGAATGCCTTCTTCCTTGCAAATCTGTATTAAGCGCTGGCATTGTTCTTCAAGCGATACCTGACGGAAGTCGAATCGCTGGCAGCGCGATATAATCGTCGCAGGCAGCTTATGCGGCTCCGTCGTCGCCAGTATAAATATAACGTGAGCCGGAGGTTCCTCCAATGTCTTCAGAAGCGCATTGAACGCCTCCGCCGTGAGCATATGCACCTCATCTATTATATACACCTTCATCCGAACATCAGAAGGGGCATACCTCACCTTGTCCCTTATGTCGCGAATTTCATCAATTCCGCGGTTAGACGCGGCGTCGATTTCCACGACATCCATCACATGGCCCGCAGTAATTCCGCGGCATGCGTCGCATTCATTGCACGGCTCCGCTGCCGGCCCGCGTTCGCAGTTTACGGCCTTTGCCAATATTTTGGCCGCGCTCGTCTTGCCCGTTCCCCGAGGCCCGTTGAACAAATAAGCGTGCGACACGCGCTGCTCGCGAATAGCATTTTGCAGCGTTTGAATAATATGCTGTTGTCCGACCATATCCTGGAACCTTTGCGGCCTCCAGGCGCGGTATAAAGCGATATGAGTCACACGTACCTGTCCTTTCCTTATGCTGTGTATTCCGGTTCGACTGGATTTTATCCGCTTGCACCATTATACAACAATGAAGCGCATACGGCTATCTTGCCTGTTATGAACGCGCAATTACCTAGACTGTACAATGCAAAAAACGCCTGCCGGCGGCAATCTGATCATTACGATCAAATTGCAGCCGCAGGCGCTAGTCTTAGCGATGGCTATATAATTATCAAAATTAGTACCGTGCACCTGCCATCGATTGATGAGATCCAGGCGGCATTCTTGTGTTACAGCTCGAGCCAGGCACTCCCCCGGCACATGAACGGACTTGCTTACGGCTGCTTCCTTCCGGACCTGACCGGGTTCACAAGCGTCCATTGCGGAGGACCCGACTGTCAACACTGCTCACAAGCGCCAAACCCTACATCAGCATAACCTAAAGCAGGAATTCAACCTCGCTACAGCGGATTGCGAGTTACAGGGCACCGCTACCTCCCCGTCTAGCACGGCAAAAATAAGTATAGCCCATTCCGGCATAAAGCGCAACACGGAGATAATGGCATTATTTTGAACGCTCCGCCAGCACATGAACCTCATATCGAGGCATGTTGAATTGTATTTTGGATTGAGCGTCCATTCTCAGCTTTCGGATCTGCCGGTCGGACAATCCTTTATTAACCTTCAAATGAACGTCCAGCCTGTCTCCGTTATAGAGCAAGCGCACATTGTCGATGCCCTTCATCGGTCTTAGAACCTGATGGACAAACGTGCTGTCGGAACCGTAGCTTCTCGTCTGCTGCCGATTAGGCAAGCTGGGGTTGCTGTTGGAGTAGCCTAAATATCCGTCCTGATTGTATGCGTCATAGCCTCCGTTAATATTGCTCCGATTATAATTGCTGCTTCCGCAGCCCCCTATGGCAAACGACGCAGCGAAGACGATAACGGCGGCTGCGGCCGTGTAACGCAGATTGCGGAACTTATTTAAGGAATGATTAGACAAGCAAAAAACCTCCCTTCTATCCAATAGGATGGCTGAGGGAGGTTCTTGTATTCTGCCAAATGATGGCTGAACAAATAACAAATATTAGATGCCGTATTTCTTTTTGAAACGATCGACGCGACCGCCAGCATCCAGGAACTTTTGCTTACCCGTAAAGAACGGATGGCAAGAGGAACAAACCTCTACTTTCAGATTCGCTTTGATCGAACCTGTTTCGAAAGAATTGCCGCAAGCGCAAGTAGCTGTAGTGACGTGATATGTCGGATGAATACCTTGTTTCATCTCTTTCACCTCTTTCCGCCCTGAGCCACATGCGGGCCCAGAGTTAAAATCACACATAAGCGGATTATAGCAGAACCGTAAATCAGATGCAATGGAATAATCGGCAAACCAAGCGCATTTGCTGAATTTACCAAATGAGCGATGCCGCTATTTGCGAAGCGCCTGCGGCGGTAAATGCGTATAAGAGCCGATAACGACATCCGGCAGCTCTTGGCGGTAAATTTCAAGCATTTGCTTCATGCCGTAAATTTCGCCTTGCGCCTTTGGTATGAGTGCCAAATAGCTCTCGGGATCGATATTCAAATTGCGCATTTGAATAAGCTTCAAGCCTGTTCGCTTCGCGAAATCGATCATGGCCTCGATCTCTTCCTCGCGGTCGGTAACGCCCGGAAATATTAAATAGTTGATCGACGTGTATACGCCATTGTCCGAAGCATACTTTAACGATTTCTCCACATTTTTCAACGTGTAGGCACGCGGCTTATAGTAAGCGTTGTAATGCTCGTCAAGCGCGCTGATTGTGCTCACGCGCATCAAGTCCAGACCGGCGTCGACGATCGCGCGGATATGGTCCGTCAATCCGGCGTTCGTATTGATATTAATATAGCCCATCGATGTCCGGCTTCTAACCTGGCGCATCGCTTCAACGATAATTTTGGCCTGCGTAGACGGCTCGCCCTCACAGCCCTGTCCGAAGCTGATAATGGATTCCGGCGCCCGCAAATGCTCCATCATCACTTCAACGATTTCGTCGACTGTCGGCTTGAAATTCATTCTGGTCTGCGGCGCCACAAATCCGCTGTCATCCGGCTGCTCCGAAATACAGCCGAAGCAGCCGGCATTGCAGGAATACGATACCGGCACGCCGCCCTCCCAACGATTCAGAAACGTGTTGGATGAAGTCAAACATTCATATTCCAGGGCGCACTTCGATAAATGCTTATAAAGCCGGTTATCGGGATAAATTGCAAGAATCCGCTCCACGCCTTGCCGCACCTCGTTGCGGTCGCAATTGAGCGGGTCCCATTTTTCAGGCTCATCAGATTTCTCAGCCGCAACATAGAAGCCGTCTTCCTTCCAAACGACTGCCGTATAGCCGAACAGCGGCAGCTTCTCGTTCTTGTCCGCCTTTACATAGCCCGGCAGGCATAAGCGCGTAAAGCCCTGCGGCATTAAAGCGCCAACAGCCTGCACATCTCCCGGTACAATGCGCATTTCGCCGGTATCCGAATCGATGCCGATCGGCTTTGTGAAAGGCAGGCTTACAAGCGTAGCTCCCTCCGGAAGAGGTATAAGCTCATCCTCCATAATTTCAACGATCATATCGCCGCTTCGCCCTAGCGCGACAAAGTCGGGATGATCAAATAAATTGCCTTGTTGATCCGCATATACGAGATTCATGCCTATCTCCTCTCTGCGGCTTTACGATCCTTGCGTCGTTCTTGACGCCGGCCGGCGGCCGGCCGTCGTGCTGCCGCTTTTCACTGTTGGGGTAGATTTCTCTTGCTTGGCGTCAGCAGAAGTGTCCAATGACATAAGAAACTGATCATTCGTTTCGCTGTCCTTCAGCTTTTTCAAGAAGTTGTCCAAATACTCAGGCGAATCGGTCATGCCGCGGCGAATCGCCCATACCTTCTCCAGATGTTCCTTAGACATGAGCATTTCTTCACGGCGCGTACCGGATCTCCGGATGTCGAGAGCGGGGAATATTCGGCGCTCCGCCAGCTTCCGGTCCAGATGAAGCTCCATATTGCCTGTACCTTTAAATTCTTCATAAATAACATCATCCATGCGCGAGCCGGTCTCAATGAGCGCCGTCGCCAGTATCGTCAGACTTCCGCCTTCCTCTACATTGCGCGCAGAACCGAAGAAACGCTTCGGACGATGGAAAGCCGCAGGATCGATACCGCCGCTCAGCGTCCGGCCGGATGGCGGAATGACAAGATTGTACGCTCTGGCAAGCCGCGTAATACTGTCGAGCAAAATGACGACATCCTTTTTGTGCTCCACCAGACGAAGCGCGCGTTCCAGCACAAGCTCCGCTACTTTAATATGATTTTCCGGCAATTCATCGAAGGTCGAAGCGACAACCTCGCCTTTTACGGAGCGCTGCATATCCGTTACTTCCTCCGGACGCTCGTCGATGAGCAGAACGAATAGCTCGATATCAGGATGATTTTGCGAGATGCTGTTCGCAATTTCCTTAAGCAGCAGCGTTTTGCCCGCTTTAGGCGGAGCGACGATCAATCCGCGCTGGCCAAGGCCTACTGGCGCAAGCATATCCATCATGCGAGTTGAGAGCTTATTAGAAGCTGTTTCGAGCACTAGTTTCTTCTCAGGGAACAAAGGCGTAAGCGCGGGGAAGTGCAGTCGTTCTGCCGCTGTTTCAGGGCTTTCTCCATTAACGGCGTTAACCTGCAGCAAGCCAAAATATCTTTCGCTTTCTTTCGGAGGGCGGCATTTGCCTGATACTAAATCGCCGCTGCGCAAGTCGAACTTGCGAATCTGTGAGGCTGAAATATAAATATCTTCTTTGCTTGGCAGGTAGTTGATCGGACGAAGGAAGCCAAAGCCTTCAGGAAGGACATCAAGCACGCCTTCCATGAACATTAGGCCGCTCTTCTCTGCTTGAGCGCGCAATATCGCGAATATCAATTCCTTCTTTTTAAGCGTTCCGTAATAAGCGATCTGATATTGCTTCGCTAGCTTATACAATTCTGTCAGCTTTAATTCTTCCAGATCCGAGATCTGAAGATCCGTCATATTCTCACCACTTTATTATATTTTGAGATAAACTCTTGTCGGAGCCCTCTCGAAGATGTCTTATGTGAAACTTATATATTCTTAGAATATCAAAAAGGACTGATTACTTATCATTGCCGAATTAGGCGCCATCTATTCCACGGCGCCTAATTCCAATGCTGCTTATTCCGCCTCGCGCCATACCTCTGCGCCAAGCCGGCATAAGTTATCGACCAGATTATCGTATCCGCGGTCGATATACTCAACGCCGGATATTTCCGTTACGCCGTCCTCCACCGTCAATGCGGCGACAACTAGCGCTGCGCCGGCTCTTAAATCAGAGGCGCTGACCTTCGCTGCGTTAAGCTTGCTTCCTTCGATAATAGCGGAGCGTCCCTCTACGCGAATATTCGCGCCCATCCGGTTCAGCTCGGGAACATGCTTGAACCGATTGCCGTACACGTAGTCGGTTAAAATGCTGGCTCCGCTCGCCTGCGTCAGCAGGCTTGTCATCGGGGACTGCAAATCGGTTGCAAAGCCAGGGTATGCTAGAGCCTTTACGTCGACAGAATAATACTCCGAGGTTCCGACGATACGAATAGATTCGTCCATCTCGTAGACGCGAACGCCCATCTCTTCCAGCTTCGCCGTCAATGCTTCCATATGCTTCGGGATAATATTATCGATTACAACATCTCCGCGTGTTGCAGCAGCGGCGATCATATAAGTGCCCGCTTGAATGCGGTCAGGAATAATGGAATGACGGCAGCCATGCAGCCGTTCAACGCCCTCGATGCGTATCGTCTCCGTTCCTGCGCCTTTGATCTTCGCGCCCATCGCACTAAGAAGCGTCGCCACATCAATAATTTCAGGCTCCTTCGCCGCATTCTCAATAATGGTCGAGCCTTTTGCGCGGGATGCCGCCAGCATAATATTGATTGTCGCTCCTACGCTCGCGACGTCCAAATATATTTTCGCTCCGCGCAGCTCCTTGGCTGTTATGCGGATCGAACCGTGTTCATTTTTTACGGTGGCTCCCAAAGCTTCGAAGCCTTTAATATGCTGATCGATTGGGCGCGGCTCGAAGTTGCAGCCGCCCGGCAGGCCGATGACAGCCTCGCCGAATCTTCCCAGCATGGCGCCCATCAAATAGTAAGAGGCGCGCAGCAGCTTAACTTTTCCGTTAGGCATCGGCTTGCAGCTTAATTGCGAAGGGTCGATGCGCATCATATCGCCGGCACGAACGACAACCGCTCCAAGCTCCTGCAATATTTCACTATATACCGCCACATCGCTGATGAGCGGCAAATTATCCAGTACGACTTCCGTTTCTGCAAGTATAGCAGCCGGCACGAGCGCTACCGCGCTGTTCTTGGCACCGCTTATTTGCACAGTGCCGCGAAGCGGCCGTCCGCCGCGTATCATCAATTTCTCCATCAATCGTCTAATCCTCCTGCGAATTGGAAGATAACAAAGGAAAAACCGCCGAACAAGCAAGTATAACCTTACTTGCCGTATAAAGGCGGTTTGAAGTCCCTTGATCCTTTACTACGCTTGGTAGCTGTCTATTAATAGACATATATCTCTCAATCATTAGCAGCCGTTATCGCAGCGCGAACAGGCGTCAACTTCAATGCTCAAGCCCGCCACGACTTGTAAAAAGGTATAAGAATAGCGTGATATCGGGCAAGTCAATCGCCGCAATACGAGCTTTGCCGAAATGCAGACGGCATTAGCTGGTACGCTAGTTCTGAGCTATTATACCATACTGGATGGCAGAATAGTAATTGTTGTTGCAATACTGTCACAACGATATAGAAACGGCAGCGCCGCTGCATAGAGGACGCTGCCATTTATTTATCCTTTACGAGCCGACTGCAAAACGATTCGTCGTATTGCCGCCTCGAAGCTGCATATTTACCGCTATTCTCATCTCATCGATATCGAACGGCTTTGTAAAATGCATGAGCGCCCCAAGATCAGTCGCTTCCTTGATCATGTCCAATTCGCCATAAGCAGTCATCATAATGACTTTGATGTCGCGATTAATCGCTTTAATGTGCTTCAAAATTTCCAGTCCGTCCATACCTGGAATCTTCATATCCAGCAAAACCAGATCAGGAGATTCAAGCTTCACAATTTCTAAGGCCAGTTTCCCGTTAGATGCTTGAAAGGTATCATAGCCTTCACTGCTGAACACTTCGACCAACAACACGCGGATTCCGTTCTGGTCATCAACGATCAATACCTTCTTCTTCTCCAACTCGTTATCCCCCCGCGATTAAGTACGACTCAGAAATAGTCAATACTTCCATAATCTTTAGTATATTCGCTTTATAGGGGATAATCTCCTGCCCGCCATTCCATAAAAAATAACAGAATTCCTTAATATTTGAGCTTACTGCTCTGCGTGTCTCAGCGCAGCGCGAACGAAGCCGCGGAACAACGGCTGCGGACGGTTCGGTCTCGATTTGAACTCCGGATGGAACTGAACTGCCAGGAACCATGGGTGATCAGCCATTTCCACCATTTCAACCAGACGGCCGTCCGGCGATGTGCCGGAAATGCGCAAGCCCGCCGCTTCAATTTGCTCACGGTATTCATTATTGAATTCATACCGGTGGCGGTGACGCTCATAGACAAGCTCGTCAGCATATTCAGATGCAGCCAGCGAACCAGGAACAAGCTTGCAAGGATACAAGCCAAGGCGCATCGTGCCGCCCAAATCCTCAATATCCTTTTGTTCAGGAAGCAGGTCGATAACCGGATGCGGCGTTTCGGCATTGATTTCCGAGCTATTCGCATTCGTCAGTCCAACAACGTTGCGCGCATATTCAATAACAGCTACTTGCATGCCCAAGCAAATGCCGAAGAACGGAATTTTTTGCTCGCGCGCATATTTGATGGCCGTGATTTTGCCTTCAATTCCGCGATCGCCGAAACCGCCAGGCACTAGTATGCCATGAATGCCGTTCAACTGCTCGGCAACATTGCTGTCAGTCAGCTCTTCCGCATTAACCCAACGCAAGTTAACATCCGTATCCGCGTCGAAGCCTGCATGCGACAACGATTCTACAATGCTCAAATAAGCGTCGTGCAGCGCTACATATTTGCCGACAATCGCAATCTCAGTCGTTTTATGCAGCGATTTCACCCGTTTTACAAGGCTTTCCCATTCCGTCATATCCGGCTGGTCCGTCGTCAGCTTCAAATGGTTGACTACGATTTCGTCCAAGCCTTGCTCCCGAAGCATCAGCGGCACTTCATACAAGGTCGAAGCGTCGCGGCATTCTACAACCGCTTTGGCGTCAATATCGCAGAACAAGCCAATTTTTGCCTTCATATCCTCAGCAAGCGGATATTCGGTGCGGCATACGATCACATTCGGCTGGATGCCGATGCTGCGGAGCTCCTTCACGCTGTGCTGAGTCGGCTTAGTTTTCACTTCACCCGCAGCTTTAATATAAGGAATTAGCGTAACATGGATATACATGACGTTGTCGCGGCCGATATCGCTCTTAATTTGGCGAATCGCCTCCAGAAACGGCAAGCTCTCGATATCCCCAACCGTACCGCCGATTTCCGTAATGACAACATCTGAACCCGCTTCCTTGCCGGCGCGGAATACGCGATCCTTTATTTCATTCGTAATATGAGGGATAACTTGGACCGTACCTCCAAGATAATCTCCGCGGCGCTCCTTTGTAATAACGTTGGAATAGATTTTGCCGGTCGTAACATTGCTGTTCTTCGACAGGTTAATATCAATAAAGCGCTCATAATGACCAAGGTCCAAATCTGTCTCAGCGCCATCGTCAGTAACAAATACTTCGCCGTGCTGGTAAGGGCTCATCGTCCCCGGGTCTACGTTGATATATGGATCGAATTTCTGGATCGTTACTTTAAGACCTCTGTTTTTAAGCAAACGGCCAAGCGATGCTGCCGTGATGCCTTTGCCCAATGACGATACAACGCCGCCCGTAACAAATATATATTTGGTCACTGTGTTAATACCCTCCAAGTTAAATAGTTATTAGTTTAGGATTGCCCTTTTTTACAATAAAACATGGATGAATGATCGTAAAAATAACGTTCCGCATCATGCGATCATCATCCTGTACAAACAAAAAAAGTGACACCCGTAGTAACGGGGCACTTTTCTATTGGCATATTATTGTACGGCCATTTGTTAACCGAATCTAAAGCCCATGCAATAGTTTACTCTGCCCTATTGGACATGTCAAGCGAAACTAAATGGACAAATGCTGGCGGCTGCCGTGCGCTTGCAGCGGCAGCAGACGCCACGCAATCGAAGCAAGAAAGCCGGCTTGAATCGCTCTAGTCTTCCTCTTCGTACTCTTCCTCTTCGTCCACTGCTTCATCGTCATCAGAAAGCTCTTCGTCCTCGCTATCCTCTTCGATATCCTCTTCATCGATATCGACATCCTCATCGACTTCGGTATCTTCTTCCGAATCCTCGAAGTCTTCACGATCTTCATCATAAACATCGAAATCTTCATCATCGGATGCATATGTATCCTCTTCCTCATCGGCATACATATCGTCATCTTCAAGATCGTCGTCGTCATTAATAATGCGAGGACGCTTCGCGTTCCCGATCGGATCCTCAGAGCGTTCAACCGGATACCAGCGCTTCAAGCCCCACATATTGCTGCCGACGCAGGCGAATCTGCCGTCGATGTTAATTTCCGTGTAAACCTGAGCAATGACTCCGTTAATCTCTTCAGCGGAAAGGCCGCGTATTTTTGCTATTTCCATTATCAAATCCCGGTAGTAGTAAGGTGTGTTCGCAGACTTCAACACCTCGAATGCCAAGTCAACCATCGGCATTTCTTTAATGCGTTCCGGATCCAGCTTTAGCGTGATATTACTGCTGCTCATATGGACTCACATCTCCTCTTGCAAATCTATAAACATGCGTACTGCATTCATTTGTCACAGTATAGTTAAACCTATTTCCCGTAAAAAAGCAAGTGCGCCCCCCAGTCAGCCTAAGCGGCCAACAGCTTGGACGCAAATACAAAAAAGCGAAGGGTCCCACCCTTCGCCCTGACTGTATCCATCCGACTGCTGCAAAAGCTTGCACATCGGAGACGTGAGAGCTCCTAAGAACTCTTAACTCATACTATGTCCCGATCTCTATTTTGACACGGCTCCTCGCCTAATTATGCAAAAAAAGGCAGGTTGCTCATGCCACAATTTCGGCTGGCTCATACAATAGTTCAGCATCGTCCGTCGGGAGGGGGAACTAGAGTTTGGACACAGCCGCTTTCATCCGCTCACTGCAGGAAGCTATGTCTTGCACGGACTCAGCGACAACAAAACGCATCATTCGATTCAAGCACAGTGATGACTACGACAGATTTCTCGAGCAATTGTCCGCAGATCCTCTCGCTTCATCGCAGCTTTCGGCCAGCATCTCCCATATTCCCGTCATTCATGCAATAAGCTGTCCATTGCACGATCTCGCCGCCTTAGAGAGCTTTCATGAAAAAATATGGATAGAGCAGGATCTTCAAATTAACGTACAGGCTTCATCATCCCAAAAATCTTCCGCTCCGGACAAAGGCATACCTTGGGGCGTACAGCAAATAAAGGCTCCGCTTGCCTGGGGCGTTACGACGGGATACCGCGTTAAGGTTGGCGTTATAGACACAGGCATCGATTACAGCCATCCCGATTTGTCCAATTCGATTATTCACGGAATTAACCTGCTGAACCGCAGCATGCCTCCCATAGACGACAACGGGCATGGAACCCACATTGCCGGCACGATTGCGGCGGCGAATCAGCTGCACGGCATGATCGGCGTTGCCCCGCGCGCGCTAATTGCTCCGATTAAAGCTTTCGACCATAATGGGAGCGCCTTCGTATCCGACATCATTCTAGGGATTGAATGGTGCATTCGAAATCAGATTCAGGTTATAAATATGAGCTTCGGAATGAAGAGCAGAAGCAAGGCGCTGCAGGCTGCCGTCACGAACGCCTACAACTCGGGCGTCATTATTGTCGCCTCCTCGGGAAATGACGGCAGAAGAAGAACGATCGACTATCCAGCTCGCTATTCCCAGACGATATCAGTCGGCGCAACGACGAATCAGCGGAGGGTCGCTCCCTTCAGCAATCGGGGCGTCTACATTGATGTATACGCTCCAGGCGATAAAATCGTGTCTGCTTGGCTGCGCGGAAAATACAATGAAATGAGCGGAACCTCGATGGCTACCTCGCATGTGAGCGGCGCCATCGCTTTGCTGCTTGCTCATAAGCCTAAACTGACGACGCCGGAAATCCGGTCGCTCGTTAAGCGGTCGGTTCAGCCGCTAAAGAACAACAAAGCCCGCCGAATTATCGGCGAGCTTGATGTTATGCGCTTGCTGCAAGCCGCGGATAAGCTATAAGCCTATCCGCGGCTATTCTTGTTATCTTTACTGGCTTTGAGGCCTTAAACTACATGCGTTCAGGCGCAGACACGCCGACAAGACGAAGCACGTTGGCGATTGCGATCCGAATGGCTCCCAGCAGCGCCAGACGGGCTTTCGATTGCTCGGCGTCCTCGGTAATGACACGCTCTGCACGGTAATAGCTGTGGAGTTGCGAAGCCAGCTCATATACATAACGAATCAATCTGTGCGGCGCATATTGCTCCGCTGCATCCGCAATTTCCTGAGGTAGCTCGCCCACTTTGCGCAGCAGATCGAATTCCGCTTCCGAAGACAGCTTGCCCAGATCAAGCGCATCGACGCCTTCCAGCTTCAGACCTTGCTCTTCGGCTTGTCGGAAAATGCTGCAAATACGCGCGTGGGCATATTGCACATAGAATACGGGGTTTTCGTTCGATGTCGAAATGGCCAAATCCATATCGAAGTCCAAATGCGAGTCCATGCTGCGCATCGTGAAGAAGTAACGGATCGCATCGACGCCGACTTCATCCATCAAATCCTCCATCGTTACCGCTTTGCCGGTACGCTTCGACATTTTCACCTTCTCGCCGTTCTGGAACAGGCTAACCATCTGAGCGATAAGGACAGTCAGCTTATCGGGATCGTTGCCAAGCGCAGCCATCGCCGCCTTCATGCGCGGAATATAGCCGTGATGGTCGGCTCCCCAAATGTTGATCATTTGATCGAAGCCGCGGCCATACTTCGTGCGGTGATAAGCAATGTCCGGTGTCAAATAAGTATACGAGCCGTCATTTTTCACAAGGACGCGGTTTTTGTCATCGCCGAACGGCATCGTCGACAGCCAAGTCGCCCCATCTTCTTCATAGACATGGCCTGTCGCTTTAAGCGCTTCAAGTCCCTGCTCAACGAGCCCGTCTGTATAGAGGGACGTTTCGCTGTACCATACATCAAAGCCGACACGGAAGCGGCTTAAGTCGCGTCTAATTTTGTCCAGCTCCCGCTCCAAGCCGTAATCGCGGAAAAACTTCGTCCGCTCCTGCTCAGGCAGGCTGAGGAGACGGTCTCCCTCCTGCTCGGCCAGCTGCGAGGCGAAACCGATTATGTCCTCGCCATAGTAGCCGTCCTCCGGCATCTCAGCCGTCATGCCAAGCGCTTGGCGATATCTCGCTTCAATGGAAGCCGCCAAGTTCTCTACCTGCTTGCCGGCATCGTTAATATAGTACTCGCGCGTCACTTCATAGCCTGCGAAATCGAGCACATTGCACAGCGCATCGCCTACAGCGGCGCCGCGAGCATGTCCAAGATGAAGGCTGCCGGTCGGATTCGCGCTGACGAATTCCATTTGCACGCGCTTGCCGCTGCCCTTCTGAACGCGGCCGTATTGCTCGCCCGCTGCCAGCGCATCGGCGATGACCGGGTACAAATAGCTCTTGTCCATACGGAAATTGATAAAGCCCGGACCGGCAATCTCGGCAGCTTGAATCGATGCCGCCTTCAGATCGAGATGCTCAATAATCGCCTCCGCAATTTGACGCGGATTGCGCTTCGCCAGCTTCGTCAGCTGCATCGCCGCGTTAGTCGCCAGATCGCCGTGCAACTTGTCCTTCGGCACCTCCAGCACGAATGCCGGCAGCTCCTCGCGGGCAGCAAGGCCGGCTGCGACCGCGGCGTCGGCAATTGCTTTTTTCACTTGCTCATACATTTGATCCAATACATTTGCACTCATTAGTCATTTTCCTCCTGTATATGGAGCCGAATGTGGAACCGGCCCGACATTTCATCGTTCACATACAACGCGTATTTCCACTCCAACGTAAACGGCGGACCATCCGGCAGCTGCCCTTGGTCTCCGTTATCGGCGGCCAACTCTAGATGCGTTGTCTCGATCTCCATGGCAAAGGAGGTCGCCGCGGTATGGAAATGTCCCGCGCGCCTGCCGCCCACGGCAAACAGCTGCTTGGACTCTATCGCCCCGCGCCGATTAATTGACATTTCTCCTGAACTATAGCGGATTAATGTCCGCACCTCGCCTACGACCGGATCTCCCTCGGCAGCCTGCTCGCTATAGCGAATAAACAACGACCGTTCCTTACGGAACAGCAATCCGCTAAACGAGCTCTGATGAGAGACGCCGTCCTGCAGGCTTTCTAATTGTATCCGAACCGTTTTGCTTTCGCCCATCTTCCTTACTCCTGTTATCTGTTATCAATCTATTCGCATGTTACTACTATATACAGGAAGGCTATTAATTTCAACGATGAAGCCCTTTTAGCCGCTTGTATAGGGCACAATTTCTTTCCATGCCTCTACCCTGTCTTCAAGCGTACGCATGCGCGGCGTCGGAATCGGACTCGTGGACGGCAGCTTCAGCAGCGCCATTCCTTCAAAGCAGCTCTCATGCCGAAAATGCTTTCGGAACGTGTCATAGGCTTTGCTTCCATTAAATGCAATGCAGCGCAGCTGCGGGTATTCCGCAACCAGCTTTGGAATCGGATTGGGCACAGCGGCGCGAATATTGACATCAAGGCTGCCTTCCCGCTCGCAAGATTCAATAACATCCCATAGAGCCAACCGATGCTCCTGCAAAAAAGCGATCCGGTTCGTATAAATCGGATCAGCCTCCCGCTCGCCGAACAAACGGTAAACAAGCGGCCAAAAAAAATTTTGCGGATGCCCGTAAAACTGTCCGTGCTCAAGCGATTTTACGCTTGGCGCTGTGCCGCAAACAAGAACGCGGGCCCGTTCATCGATTACCGGCGGAAAAGAATGAATGCGCATGCTCTCCAATGCTCCTTCTGTCTCCATATAAATATCCCCTCCGGTCTTCAACGTTAAGATCATCATACCGATGTCTGCTTGACGTTGTCCACCGTGAGGGGATTCTATTTGCGGCGCATCGGCTTGTTGATTAACCGCCCTGCGCGCGCCTTCGATTAATATAGTGTACGGCTCCTAGCTTCTCTCTATCCATGCTGGCTGACGCCTACTGCCGTATGAACCGCCTGTTGATTGTGCCCGCTGATCTGCCTAATATTAAGCCGGATCATTACAGTAGTTACTAACGCTACGGCCAGCATGCCTGCAAATACATAGAATGTAGCGTCATAGCTGTTCGTCGTATCCCGAATATACGCCACAATCATCGGACCCACAACGCCCGCGGCCGACCACGAGGTCAGGAGCAGGCCGTGTATGGCACCAAGCTGCTTCGTGCCGAACAAATCGCCGATATAGGCAGGGAGCGAAGCAAAGCCTCCGCCGTAGCAGGTCATTATGATAAAAATAAAGATTTGGAACATGATCACGCTCGTAATTTGCGGCAGGAGGAGAAACAGCACGAGCTGCACCGCGAAAAATACGGTAAACACATTCGTCCGTCCCAAATAATCAGAGAGCGACGCCCACCCAATCCGTCCGCCGCCGTTGAACAAGCCCATTACGCCAACCATCGTTGCTGCGACCGCTACCGACAGCCCTACCTTCTCCTGAGCCATCGGCGATGCAACCGATATTATCATAATGCCGGAAGATATGTTAACGAACATCATCACCCATAGCAGCCAGAAACGCTTCGTCCGAACCGCCTCCATGCTAGTCAGCTGCGCAAGGTCCTTCTTCACCTTGACGCCGCCCGGAGACTTGGCTCCATCACGCATTCCCTTCGGCAGCCACCCCTCTTCAGGCTTGGCGATATACAGCGCGCCAGACATCATCAAAATGAAATAAACCGTTCCCAGCGCATAGAAGGTCGCCGAGATGCCGAATTGGTCAATCAGCCTTGCCGCGATCGGACTGCAAATGAGCGAGCCCGCTCCAAAGCCCATTACTGCCATGCCAGTCGCCAGCCCTCTCCGGTCCGGAAACCATTTGACGAGCGTAGATACTGGCGATATATAGCCGATGCCTAAGCCAATGCCGCCAATCACGCCGTAAAAAATATAAAAGGCTGCCAGCGATTCCAAATGAACGGCAAGGCCAGATCCGAGCTGTCCGCATGAAAACAGCACCGCCGCTACAGCAGCCGATACGCGCGGCCCGCGTTTTTCAACGAATCTGCCGAACACGGCAGCCGACATGCCGAGAAAGAAAATTGCAATCGTAAACGAAAGCGCAACCTCTTGGTTGCCCCAGCCAAGCTGAGTCGATAGCGGATTTTTGAACACGCTGTAAGCGTATGCAGAACCAATCGAAAGATGGATAGATATTGCAGATAAGGCGATTAACCAGCGATTTTTCCCTTTCATCATTCACGTCACTCCTTAAAGTTAGTTGCTGCAGAAATGGGGATATTGCGAGGAAAGCTTTACCATGCAATAATCATAACTTATATTCCGCTTTATGTTTGTGATTTTTATCACAACCTTTTATTTTTATATGATAAGACTGTCACAAATGCCTGGCCCATTTTTATTGGGACTTATAACAAACAAAGGCATAGCCGCCGACAAGCTTCGCCGCTGACTGTTCGTCACCCGTCTTCCAACGCGCTAAATTCGTTGCACCCTTCCTAAACTTCGCGTTACGCCTGCCGCCGCTCCAACTTTGCTTCCCCGCGTCTGCGCCTTAATGCTGGCTAACTGGATTTTATGTAGTTATTACTCACTGAAAAGGCCAAAATGGCAATGTTAAATGGAAAACCTACAGTTATTTTAATTGCACACAAGCAAAAGCAGCCTTTCTCAAGAAGATAACTGTAGCTTTTCCAGTTAAAGCTTCTATATTAGCGAATTCCTCCAATAACAAATGGAGGTTTTCCAGTTAAGCGAGGCACTGGAGCAGACGCTGCTGCGTATCATTCTTTATTCATGAAAAAAGACGATCCCTATGCAGCTGCACAGAAATCGTCTTTTCATTGCTTCTATATTACTTAGCGGGAATTTTAATTTTTTGGCCCGGATAGATCATATGCGGATTTTTTAGATTGTTGTAAGCTGCGAGCTTCTGCCAGGTCGTGCCGTGCTTGATCGCGATCCAGTAAAGCGTATCGCCCTTTTTCACCGTATACACTGTATCCGCAGCCGGCTCCGCCGTAGTTGGCGCTGTCGGTGTCGTTGGCGTTGTAGGCGTTGTCGGCTTTGTTACCGGCGCCGTCGGCTTTGTTTCAGCCTTTTTCAAATCAAGCTTAAACTCCGCGTACCCGTCCTCCGTCAAGCCAACGAAGCTGAGCTTGTTGTTCGCCTTGGCAGTCTCTTGGGCGTCCGGCGAGGTTTTGAAGATGACTTCAGCATTACCGCTAATCGGGGCGAGCGACCAGTTGCCGTCTGCCGCCGGATCAATCGTTTGGAACGAACGGATATAGTCAATGACGACTTGACGGTTCTCATCCGGCGAAGCCAAAATAATGCGTTTGCCGTCCGGATTCGCGAACTTGCTGGAGGATGCCCGATAGTTATTGGAAGCGACAACGAACTCCTGTTTCAAATCAATCGGCTTTCCATTATAAGACAGGCCAACGATCCGGCTTGAATCGGCATTGACGACCGTGCCTTTCGGATCGTACTTGGCAGGCTTCGTCACATCGATTTGGTACGTTACGCCGTCAATGACGTCGAAGTTGTACGTAGGGAAATCATAGTTGACCAGCTCCTGCGCCTCTTTGCTTGCCGTATCGATTTGATTGAATTGGCCAGCCGACCATTCCAGCCATTCCTTCAGCTCGGCGCCGGTAACGACTACCGCATTTACCGTATTGGAGTAGAGGTACAGATCTGCCACGTTTTTAATCGCGATATCGCCGGCCGGAATATTCGTATAATAGCCCGGGCCTTGACGCCCGCCCGCCTTGAACGGAGCGCCTGCAGACAGCACCGGCAAGCCTTCGTACTCCGTGCCTTGAAGCTTCGTCTCTACATACCATTTCTGCGCATTCGTTACGATTTGAATGGAAGGATCGTCCTGAACGAGCGCAAACCAGCTGTTAATAGGCGCAGTAGTTTTGCCTACAGGTCCGCGCACATATTCAATTGTATGCTCATGCTCCTCCTTTACAGCCTCCAGCACCGCCTCATCCGCTTCTACAAGCGCTGTTTTCGTTGCTGCATCATAGATTGCTCGTACAGAGGAAGCCGAATCGATAATCGCCCACCCGCCGTCCTTCTTCTCCAGCTTCAAATCAATAATGCCTAAGCTGTTGCCCCAGAAGCCCGGCTCTACAGCGGGAACGCCATTGATCGTCCCTTTCTCGAGATCGACTCCCGGCTTCCCGGCGAAGGATGCGTCCGGAAACACCTTATGCGCATGGCCGAACAGAATCGCATCGATGCCTTCAACCTTGCTCAAGTAAAGCACCGAATTTTCCATAAGCTCCGTCTCAGGAATATCCTCGAATCCGGAGTGCGGGATGGCGATAATAATGTCTGCGCCTTCCGCCTGCATTTTCGGAATAAAATGTCTCGCCGTCTCGACGATGCCTTTTGTGAACACCTTGCCCTCGAGATGCGCTTTGTCCCACTGCATAATTTGCGGCGGCACGAAGCCGATTACGCCGACCTTAAGCTTGTGCTTCGCTCCGGCCGTATCGGTTACTTCCTTGTCGAGTATCAAGTACGGCGTATACATATTGACGTCATTGGAAGCATCGTCATCACCGTCATACTTGTATACATTCGCATTGATATACGGGAAGTTGGAGCCTGCCAATGCAATATCGAGAAATTCCAAGCCATAGTTGTATTCATGATTGCCCAAGTTGCCCGCATCGTAATCGAGCAAATTCATCGCTTTATAAACCGGATGCGTCTCGCCTTGCTCGAGCTTGTCTACCGTTGCCACGTAATCGCCAAGCGGGTTGCCTTGAATCAAGTCGCCGTTATCGAACAGCAAGCTGTTCGCCGCCTCTTCACGCGCCTGCTTAATCAAGGTAGCCGTCTTCGCAAAGCCGTATTCCTCCGTAGGCTTGTCCGCGAAATAATCGTAGTTGACCATATTCACGTGCAAATCAGCCGTCTCCATAATGCGCAGCTCAACGACCGGAGCTGAACCCGTATTCGCGGACGCGGCAGTCAGCGGCAGAGCCAATAGGCTCGCGGAAAGCAGCGCGACCAGTGCGGTTTTCCATGTTTTTCTGTACGATTTGAACAACTAACACTCCTCCTCAATATTTTTATCTATTGAGACGCACTCATGATGTCAGACAAGCTGCCACGTCCTTAACATAATTATATTAATCCAAATTTTCAGAATTGTCATTTAATTATTTTGTAAATATTTGTAACGTGGTTTTATGATAAGAAATGTTTATATAGTAGATTAAAATATGGAATTTTTGTTTATCATCAGTCCGTGATATGATCTTTCCAACGATAAGAGAAGAGGTGTTGCTTGATATGGAGTATGCACAATTAAGCAATAGGTTTATTGGCTTCGCTTTAGAATGCGCGACCACCAGCGAGCTGTATGCCTCGCTGGCGCGGTTCATCGCTTCCGATCCCGAATTGCTTGCCATCGCCTCTTGCTCCAAAGCGGGCCAGCCGGCTCCGAACCTGTTTTTAGGAGCTGTCCATTACTTGCTTTTACAAAAACCAAAAAGCAGTCTGTCCAGCTACTATGCCAGCCTTGCCGGCAACCCCAAAACAATTGATTCCGCTCTTTATCCCTTATTCAAATCATTCTGCCTGGACAACAGGGAAAGCATTGTCGGGCTGCTCCGCACAAAACTGGTGCAAACGAACGAGGCCGGGCGCTGCGCCTATCTTTATCCTTGCTTTTGCCTCATTTACGATACGGTTCAGAAGCCCTTGGCGCTCATCGAAATCGGCACAAGCGCAGGACTGCAGCTGCTCTGGGATCAGTACAGCTACTCCTACTCGCATGCTTCCCGGGAGCTTTACGGCAACCGCCAATCCGCCGTGCATCTGCAAGCTGAAGTCAGAGGGTCAGGCGAGCCCTTCCTAAAGCATGCCCCTCCTCCAGTCGCCGCAAGAATCGGCATCGACTTGCACCCCAACCGGCAGAACGATGCGGAGCATTATGATTGGCTGCAAGCCCTTATTTGGCCGGAGCACAACGAGAGACGCGAGCTTTTTGAGAAGGCTGCCGCTTGCGTTCGCGAGCAATCTTTGCAGCTCATTGAAGCTGACGCTGTCACCTGCCTTCCGATCATTGCGGAATCCATTCCCGAGGACGCCGCTTTATGTATTTTTCATACCCATGTAGCCAATCAGTTCACTCCCCAAGCGAAGCAGCAGCTGCTAGATCAAATAAGCGAGCTCGGCTTCAAAAGGGATGTATTCCATCTGTACAACAATATATGCGACAAGCGGCTTCATTTGGACTACTTTATTTCAGGCGAGGCGCACCATATGGTAATGGCAGAAACAGAGGGGCATGGGCGATGGCTGGAATGGCTGGCAAAGGATCGATTGCCCCTTCGCTGAAGGTATAGCAGCACAAAAAAGGAGCCGCCCTTCCAGGCAGACTCCTTTTACAAGCTCGCTTATTTCACGAGGTCTTCAACAAACTTCGGCAGTACGAATGCCGCTTTATGAATGCGAGGCGTATAGTATTTCGTATCGAGCTCGGCAATCGACGACTCTTCCACTTCAAGAGGATCGTATTTCTTGCTGCCCATCGTGAATGTCCACAGGCCGCTCGGATAGGTTGGGATATTAGCGCCGTATACGCGGACGATCGGGAATACTTCCTTCACATCTTTGTTTACGCTTTGGATCAAGTCGGCCTTGAACCAAGGGTTGTCCGTCTGCGCAACGAATATGCCGTCTTCCTTCAGCGCTTCATAAATGCCTTGATAGAAGCCGCGCGTGAACAGGTTCGCCGCAGGGCCTACCGGCTCAGTGGAATCGACCATAATGACATCGTATGTGTTCTTGTGGTCATGGATATGCATAAAGCCGTCGTTTACCAGCACTTCAACGCGGGGATTGTCGAGCTCGCCTGCAATCGTAGGCAAATATTTTTTCGAATACTCGATCACTTTGCCGTCGATATCGACAAGAACAGCTTTTTTCACTTTTGAATGCTTCATAATTTCACGAATTACACCGCCATCGCCGCCGCCTACAACGAGCACATGCTCAGGATTTGGGTGCGTGAAAAGAACAGGATGAGCGACCATCTCATGGTATACAAACTCGTCTTTAACCGTCGTCATTACCATGCCGTCCAGAACGAGCATCGTTCCAAACTCCTCGGTTTCAATCATATCAAGCTGCTGAAATTCGGTTTGTTCATTAACGTATGTTTTCGTTATTTTAGCTGTAATACCGAAGCTCTCGGTTTGTTTCTCCGTATACCATAATTCCATGTCGATAAATCCCTTCTTTCCTTCAGTGGTTCAACATGTATTATAGTCAAATCAAGACAGCAATACAAATGAATTGTTAAGTATAAAATCGTTTGGCTCCGCTGAAAACTTAATCATTATTCAGACTTTCAATAATTGACTCTCTGGCAGCAAATCGCTATGAATATCCCGCTCTCCCTTTTTCCATACTATGGGTAAGAGCTGCTGTACGCTGAAGGGAGTCTGCTCCATGAAAAAGCCGTCTAACGGACAAGCAAAGCTTAAGCGCATGCCTGTCCTTCCTCTAATATCCGAACGGTTGCTGCCGCAAGCGCTGAAGCTGCGCAAATGGCTGCGCCGGGCCCTTGTCGCGCTGACGCTGCTCATCCTGCTCCTGATAGGGTCGCTCATATATTTGCGTGCGCAGGAGCTGCCGGTTACATCCATAAGCCAGACATCGCAAATGGTCGACCTGCAGGGCAATGTCATCGACACCTTCCATGCCGGCGAGAACCGCCGCTCCGTTCCATTGGACCGGATCTCCCATTATGTCATTGACGCTACATTGGCGGTAGAGGACAAGCGCTTCTACGATCACTCCGGCTTCGATATGCGGGGACTGGCGCGAGCGGTCATGGTCAACGTGCAAAGCATGTCGGCCAAGCAAGGCGCAAGCACGCTTACTCAGCAGTTGGCCCGCAACCTGTACCTCACACATGAGCGTACATGGCAGCGAAAGCTGAAAGAAGCGCTGTACACGGTCCAGCTGGAAATGAAGTATTCCAAAGACGACATTCTTGGCATGTATTTGAACCAAATTTATTACGGCCATGGCGCCTATGGCATTGAAGCGGCGTCTATGCTGTATTTCGACAAGCATGCCTCCGAATTAACGCTTGCCGAAAGCGCCATGCTGGCCGGCGTTCCGAAGGGGCCGAAATATTATTCGCCTTATTTAAATATGAAAAACGCCAAGGACCGCCAGCATATCATTTTACAAGCGATGGTCGAAGGCGGTTCGATAACGAAAGATCAAGCTGACGAGGCCTATGCCGAAATTTTGCAGTTCCAGCCGATGAGCGACCGGCAGTACGAAGGCTTTGCGCCGTACTTCCGCGATTATATTCGCAACATTGCCGTCGATAAGCTCGGTATTGAGGAACAGCTGCTGCTGGAGGGAGGCATTACGATCTATACGACGCTCGATCCGGCTGTACAGGCGGCCGCCGAAGACGCTGTTGCGGCAGGGCTGCCGAAAAGCTCGGAGCAGCAAGCTGCGCTCATCGCGATCGATCCGCGAACCGGCTATATTAAAGCGATGGTCGGCGGGCGCGACTATAAGCAGAACCAATACAACCGAACGCTCGCGACGACGAGGCAGCCAGGCTCCTCCTTTAAGCCGTTCGTCTATCTTACGGCGCTGCAGAGCCGGTTCATGTCGCCGGTCACGAGATTCAAAAGCGAGCCAACCGTATTCACTTACGATCAAGGCCGTAAAACGTATGAGCCGCATAACTACAATGACAAATACGCGAATGACTACATCGACATGCGGCAAGCGATAGCCGGCTCGGACAATATATACGCCATCAATACGATCATGACCGTCGGTGCGGACAATGTAATCGATACCGCCCGCAAATTCGGCATCACAAGTTCGATGAGCCCCGTCCCTTCACTCGCGCTCGGCACTTTCCCCGTCAGCCCGCTGGAGATGGCGTCAGCCTTCGGCACGTTCGCTAATAGCGGAGTGCGCGTCGAGCCGACTGCCATTATCCGAATCGAGGACCGCAAAGGGCAAGTCATTTACGAAGCGGAGCCGCAAGCGGAGCAGGTCATCACCGAGGCTGAGGCGTATGTCATGACCAGTCTGATGGAGAGCGTGTTCGAGGAAGGCGGGACCGCCCATCGCGTTTCTTCCTATATAAAGCGTCCCGTCGCCGGCAAAACAGGAACGACGTCCGCCGACGCTTGGCTGGTCGGCTATACGCCGGAGCTTGCGACCGCCGTTTGGGTCGGCTACGACCGCGATTCCAAGCTGACGGTAGCCGAAGCGTTAAGGGCCGCTCCGATCTTCGCGAAGTTTACGGAGCAGGCGCTTGCGGCCGTACCGCCGAAGCTGTTCCCGATTCCGGAAGGCGTTTCTACTATATACATAGAGCCGGAAAGCGGCAAGCTTGCCGCAGATACATGCCCGAACAAAAGGCTGGAAGCCTTTCTTGCGGGAACCGAGCCGACGGAGGTGTGCGGCGCTCCTGCTGGCACCGGCACTAGCGAAGGCAGCGAGGATCCTGGCCGCTCAAGCTCTGACAAGAGCCGTTCTTGGTGGCAGCATTTAAGGCGCTGGTGGACAGAATAAAGCCGATCTATTGGGCAAAATAAATTTTTGTCTAACTTTTGATCAAAAAGTTAAAATTGTGTGAACAAAGTGACAAATTTGTGATATAGTATAGTTACTACAACACAAATGATCGGGGATGTCCAATATGACGACTAAAACAGCTGCTATTAGCCAAGTCCAACCGAATAAATCTGAGGTAAAACGACTAGTTAAAGCGATGACTTACATGGCTTGGACAGTGCTCATTATCGGAACCGTGCTTTGCTTGCTCAATATCAGCCATTTTAGCGACCAGAATGTCGGCCTTATGGTAGGCATCGGGTTCCTCATCGGAAGCGTACACATATATGTCATAGGTACTGCAATCGGCTTGGTTCATGCCAAAATGCACCAAGATAAGCAGGATACTGACGAGCATATCCAATAAAGCCCAACCCCCTTGTAACGAACGGCCCTTCTTCTTCGGAAGAGGGGTCTTTTTGCTGTCCGCAAGCCGCTTTTCACCATTCCCAGCCAACACTTTTCCCAGCTTTTACATGAGAAAAATAACTGGTGTCTAACTAGTGAACTTTGTATTACGGAATTCAGACAAATGTTTGACGTAATTGTTAAAGCCGCAGTTTTTGTCACACATATCTGATAAGGTTAGCGTATGTAGTCAATTATGAGGAGCTGATTCAACAGTGAGACCGTATTTACGCGTACTAACACCGCTGCTCGTCATGCTGATGGCCTTCGTACTGGCTGGATGCGGAGAACAGTATATTGTACTCGACCCTAAAGGTCCAATAGGCGAGACGCAAAAGGATTTAATTATCCTTACAGTCATTCTATGCGCAATTATCCTAGTGCCCGTACTTATTATGACAGCCGTCATCGCATGGCGTTATCGCGACCGTCCAGGCCGCAAAGCTAAATATGCTCCGAACTGGGATCATAATTCCAAGCTGGAGTTCACATGGTGGTCCATTCCAATTGTCGTAATCGCCATCCTAGGCGTTATTACAGTCAAGTACACCTTCGATCTGGAGCCATCCAAGCCAATTGAATCGGCTAAAGAGCCGGTTACAATTGAAGTTACGTCAATGGATTGGAAATGGCTGTTCACTTATCCGGAGGAAGGCATTGCAACGGTCAATTATTTGAAAATTCCTGAGGACACGCCGATTCGCTTCCAATTAACATCGGATATTACGATGAACTCTTTCTGGATCCCGCAGCTTGGCGGACAGATTTATTCGATGTCCGGCATGGCGATGACCTTGTACCTGCAGGCTGATGAGCCCGGCACGTATTTCGGAACAGGCGCCAACTTTACAGGACGCGATTTTGCGCAAATGACCTTTAACGTCGATGCCGTATCGGACGACGAATATACGGCATGGGTCGATGAAGTTAAAGGCTCAAACAACGAACTGACCCAGGAAGGCTTCGAAAAGCTTAGAGAACGTGGAACGGCTGAAGTGCAACAGTTCTCCGCTTTCCCTGAAGGCATCTTCCAAAAGGTTATGGCTCAATATGCTGTAGACGGTATGGTTCACCATCATCATGGCGGCGTATACCCGCCAACTGACAGCAAATCGGATAGTAACTCGCATGCAGGACACTAACTTTAAGAAAGGAGACCCCTTATCCCATGTTAGATAAAATAAAGGATTTCGCATCAGAGTTTTTCGTAACTGGTGATCCGCTTATTCTAGGGGCTCAAGTATCCATCGCGCTGTCCATGGTCGCGATTGTGTTCGTACTCACTTACTTCAAAAAATGGCGTTGGCTATGGACAGAATGGCTAACGACTGTCGATCATAAAAAAATCGGCATTATGTATATCATCTGTGCGATTCTTATGCTGTTCCGCGGCGGCGTGGACGCCTTGCTTATGCGGACGCAGCTCGCATTTCCGCAATTAGAGTTTCTGAATGCGGATCACTATAACGCAATCTTTACGACACACGGCGTTATTATGATTTTCTTCATGGCGATGCCGCTTATGTTCGGCTTCTTCAATATCGCCATTCCTTTGCAAATCGGCGCACGCGACGTCGCGTTCCCGTTCCTGAACTCGCTTAGCTTCTGGATGTTCTTCTTCGGCGCTATGCTGTTCAACGTATCGTTCGTTATCGGCGGCTCGCCGGATGCAGGCTGGCTTGCATATCCGCCGCTATCCGGTTTGGAGGGCAGTCCGGGCTTAGGACAGGACTTCTATATATGGGGCATACAGATTTCCGGTATGGGCTCATTAGCGACAGGCATTAACTTTATCGCAACAATTCTGAAGATGCGCGCGCCAGGCATGAAGCTGATGCAAATGCCGATGTTCACATGGTCAACGCTGGCATCTTGCGTCACAATTATTTTGGCGTTCCCGATTTTGACCGTTACGTTATTCCTGCTTTACCTTGACCGCTTCGTCGGCTCGCACTTCTTCACGCTTGACGGCGGCGGCAACCCGATGATGTATATCAACCTAATTTGGATGTGGGGACATCCGGAGGTTTATATCGTTATCTTGCCGGCATTCGGCATACTTTCAGAAGTCGTTTCAACCTTCTCGAAGAAAAAAATATTCGGATACAAATCAATGGTTTTCGCGCTTATGTCTATTAGTATCGTGTCCTTCTTCACTTGGGCGCATCACTTCTTTACAATGGGCTCCGGCGCAAACGTCAACGCGTTCTTTGCGGTATCGACGATGATTATCGCCATACCGACCGGCGTTAAAGTATTTAACTGGCTGTTCACCATGTTCCGCGGCCGCATTACATTTACGACGCCAATGATGTGGGTCGTTGCCTTCATCGTATGTTTCGTCGTAGGCGGCATGACGGGCGTCATGCTTTCGGTAGCTCCTGCGGACTTCCAGTTCCACAACAGCTACTTCCTGATCGCGCATTTCCACCAAACGCTTATCGGCGGGGTCGTATTCGGCTTCTTCGCCGGCTTGACTTACTGGTGGCCAAAAATGTTCGGCTTCAAGCTTCATGA
>Ga0180215_1001243_pt1 | contig 28816 bp, 22 predicted proteins | sample eDN3rd37CBELigBY_FD_128871 | JGI IMG/M metagenome (GOLD analysis project Ga0180215, IMG submission 128871) | Enriched backyard soil microbial communities from Emeryville, California, USA - eDNA 3rd pass 37_C BE-Lig BY (version 2) (version 2) | ecosystem: Environmental > Terrestrial > Soil >...
ATCGCTCCACCTCGCTGTCGACTTGCTTCCGTCCCCAGCACCTGGACGCCCTCGGACGAACTCAGAGCTCGACCTTCTCCAGGTGGGAGGGGACGTGGGCGGGCCAGCCTCGTGCTTCGAGGCGCTCCCGCATCGCCTCGAGGCCATGGTCTTCGCCGTGGACGCAGAAGGTGCGGGTGGGCGGGCTCCCGAACGAAGCGAGCCAGCGGTCGATCTCGTCGCGGTCGGCGTGGGCGGAGAAGCCGCGGAGCTGGCGGATCCTGGCGTGGACCGGGACGTCCCTGCCGTGGATGCGGATGGTCTTCGCGCCTTCGAGGAGATTGCGGCCCCTGGTGCCGCCTGCCTGGTAGCCGACGAAGAGCACCGTCGCCTTCGGGTCTGGGAGCCAGCGGGAGAGGTGGTGGAGGACCCTGCCGCCCGTGGCCATGCCGGCGGCGGAGATGATGATCATCGGCGGCCGGTTCGCTGGGATGGCCTTGGACTCCGGGACGCTCCTCGTGAACTCCACCCGCCGCGGGCCCAGGGGATCGAGGCCGTCGGAGAGCATCCGGTTCATCTCGGTGTCGTGCTCCTGCCGGTGCAGGAGGTAGAGCGGGGTCGCGTCGCAGGCCATGGGGCTGTCGACGAAGATCGGCAGGGAGGGGATCTCGCCTTCGAGCTGGAGCTGGCGCAGGTGGTAGAGGAGGTCCTGGGTGCGGCCGATGGCGAAGGCGGGGATGATGAGCACGCTCTTCCGCTCGACGGTGTCGCGGACGATCGCGCCGAGCGCTGCCCGCGGATCCGGATCGAGGTGGGTCGAGTCGCCGTAGGTGCTCTCGAGGAGGAGGGTGGTGGTCCGCGAGACGGGCTCCGGGTCCGGGACGATCGGCATTCCATACCTGCCGAGATCGCCGCTGAAGACGATGGTGTGCCGATAGCCCTCGTTGTTCGAGAGCTCGACCTGGATGATGGCGCTGCCGAGGATGTGTCCGGCGCGGTGGAAGGTGAAGTCGACGCCGCCGTCGAGGTGGACGGGGACGCCGTAGCGCGCCGTCTCGATCTGCGGGAGGCAGCGCAGGGCATCCTCCTCGGTGTAGAGCGGGAGCGCAGGCGCGTGCTTCGAGTACCGCAGGCGGTTCGCCTCCGCCGCCTCCTCCTCGTGGAGGCGGCCCGAGTCTGGGAGCATGATCGCCAGGAGGTCCCGGGTGGCAGGGGTGGTGAACACCGGGCCGCGGTAGCCCTGCCGAACCAGCCGCGGCAGCCCGCCGGAGTGGTCGATGTGTGCGTGGGAGAGGATCACCGCGTGGAGGCTCGAGGGTTGCACGGGGAAGCGCTCCCAGTTCCGCAGCCGCAGCTCCTTCCTCCCCTGGAAGAGGCCGCAGTCCAGGAGGATCCGGCGGCTCCCGTGTTCGATGAGGTAGGCGCTGCCCGTCACGGTGCCCGCTGCGCCCAGAAACTGGATCGATGCCATCGGTGCTTCCCTCCCTGAACGACCCATGGTCGCAGCGGCATGGCCCGGTCGCAAGCCAGGCGCCGGCGATGCCCGACGCGCGGAGGTGGGACGCGCCTCGCGCGCGGCGCCCTTCTTCAGATCGCGCCCAGGCCTTGGAGGACGATCAGGACGATCGCCACCGGCGCGAGGTAGCGGAGGAGGAGGAGCCACGCTCGGTAGAAGGTCGCGATCCTCGCGTGCGTCGTACCCAGGGTGAAGGCGGACCGGCGCAGCTCGTCGTCCAGGCGCCAAGAGACGAAGGCGGCGATCCCCAGCCCGCTGACGGGGAGGAGGATGTTGCTCGCGACGAAGTCGACCCAGTCGAACCAGCTCCGACCGCTCGCCTCGGCGAGGACCGCGCCGAAGAGGCCGCCGCCCCCCGAGAGGGCGGAGGGGACGCCGAGGGAGAAGACGACGAGGGTCGTGAGCAGCGCGGCGCCCTTGCGCGAGAGGCCCCACTCGTCGATCAGGAAGGCGGTGGAGACCTCGAGGAGGGAGATGGCGCTGGTCAGCGCAGCGAAGAAGAGGAGGAGGAAGAAGATCGCAGCCCAGAGAGATCCCAGGGGCATCTGGGCGAAGGCCACGGGGAGGGTCTGGAAGACCAGGCCGGGTCCCGCCGTCGTTTCGAGTCCGAAGCTGAAGGTGATGGGGAAGATCACCAGGCAGGCGCCGACGGCGACGCAGGTATCGAGGACGCCGATGGAGGCGATGGAGGAGGGGAGGCTCTCGCGGTTCGAGAGATAGCTGCCGTAGGTGAGCATGGCGCCCATGCCCAGGCTCAGGGAGAAGAAGGCCATCCCCAAGGCCTCGAGGACCCCGGAGGCCGAGAAGTTCTCCTGCACCGGGCTGAAGACGAAGGCGAGGCCCTCCCCGAAGCCCGAGAGGGTCATCGCCTGGACGAAGAGGGCGACGAGCATCAGGAAGAGGGCGGGCATCAGGAACTTGGCGGCGCGCTCGACCCCGCCCCGCACCCCGCCCACCACGATGGCGAAGGTGAGGCCCATGAAGAGCAGGTGCCAGAAGAGGTTGCGGCCCGGGCTCGCGTAGAGCTGGCCGAAGAGCCCGGGGATCTCCGAGGCCTCGCGCTGGAGGCCGCCGCTGACGGAGAGCGCGACGTAGTCCAGGCACCAGCCCGCGACCACACTGTAGTAGGAGAGGATGATCGTGGGGATGAACACCCCCAGGGCGCCGAAGAAAATCCAGGGGCTGCGCTTGCCTGCAAGGGTTCGGAACGCCCCCACCGGAGACGATCGGCCCGCGCGTCCCACGAGCACCTCCGCCGCCAGGATGGGGATCCCGACGAAGGCGATGCAGAGGAGATAGGTGAGGACGAAGAGGCCGCCCCCGTTGGCTCCGGTGACGTAGGGGAACCTCCAGATGTTCCCCAAGCCGATCGCGGAGCCTGCAGCGGCGAGGATGAAACCCAGCTTGGAGCCCCACTCGGCGCGGGGCCCCGAGGCGGAGCCGTGACCTGAAACTGTCGTCGATCGCACGGTCGGCAGCCTCGCATTCTTGATCGAGGCTGTCGACACTCGGCTGCGGCTGCGGCTGCGGCTGCGGCTGCGGCTGCGGCTGCGGCTGCGGCTGCGGCTGCGGCGGTGGCGGTCAGGCGCTCCGATGGGTGCGACGCTGCCCCGGGCCGCGCTTCCTCACGCGACGAGGCAGCCGGAGGAGGCGCGGGAGGAGCGCACAGCCAATGGGACGGCGCCGGGATTGGCCTGGGATTTCCCGGGCTTGCTGCGCCGCGTTGCGTCCGACGATTGCGCCAGGGGGGCCAAGGTGGTACGGCCAACGGGCTTTCCGAAGGAGGAAATGTGGCTACCGAGCTTCGTCACGATTGGACCCTGGAAGAGATCCGCGAGATCCACGACCTTCCGCTCTTCGAGCTGATCTACCGGGCGCAGACGGTGCATCGCGAGTTCTTCGGGGAGAACAAGGTGCAGCTCTGCTCGCTGCTCTCGATCAAGACCGGGGGCTGCACGGAGGACTGCGCCTATTGCCCGCAGGCGGCGCGCTACCACACCGGCGTAGAGGCCGAGAAGCTGATGCAGGTGGACGAGGTCCTGGCGAAGGCGGTCCAGGCCAAGGAGGCGGGGGCGACCCGCTTCTGCATGGGCGCCGCCTGGCGCGAGGTGCGGGACAACGAGCACTTCGACCGGATCCTCGACATGGTCCGCGGGGTGCGCGAGCTGGGCATGGAGGCCTGCGCCACCCTGGGGATGCTGAACGAGCAGCAGGCCAGGCGCCTCAAGGAGGCGGGGCTCTCCGCCTACAACCACAACCTCGACACCTCCGAGGACTACTACGGCGAGATCATCCACACCCGCACCTACGGGGACAGGCTCCAGACCCTGAGCAACATCCGCAAGGCGGGGATCAGCGTGTGCTGCGGCGGGATCATCGGGATGGGGGAGCCGATGGAGGCCCGCTTCGAGATGCTGGCCACCCTGGCGAACCAGGAGGTCCACCCGGAGTCGGTGCCCGTGAACGCGCTGGTGCCGGTGGAGGGGACGCCGCTCGCAGGGCAGAAGCCCGTCGAGTCGATCGAGATGGTTCGGATGATCGCCACCGCGCGGATCCTGATGCCCGCCTCGATGGTGCGGCTCTCCGCCGGACGGATGCAGATGAACGAGGAGGCGCAGCTCCTCTGCATGATGGCTGGCGCCAACTCGATCTTCTTCGGCGAGAAGCTCCTGACCACCGGCAACCCGGAGTACGAGGCGGACATGGCGCTGCTGGAGAAGGCCGGGATCAAGCCGCTGGCGCCGCACGAGCTGGTGCAGAACCAGGGCGATCACGAGGACAAGCACTACCACCTGCAGATCGCCTGAGCTCTCGCCGGGCGGCGGAGGGTCCTCCTAGGGGTCGGCCTGGCCCGCCCCCGGGCGGGTCTCGTCCCCTGGTCGTGCCGAGACGAGCGCCCTGCTCGTTGGCAGGTTCGTGAACGATGGCAGGCCTCCTGATCACCGCTACCGACACAGGCGTCGGCAAGACCACGGTCGCCGCTGCGCTGGTGCAGACCCTGCGCCGCCGCGGCCTCCGGGTCGGCGCGATGAAGCCGGCGGAGAGCGGCTGCAGGCGGGATGCCTTCGGCGCCCTGATCGCTGCGGACGCCGCCCAGCTTCGTGCTGCAGCAGGCAGCGTCGATACCCTGGAGGTGGTCTGCCCCTTCCGCCTGGAAGCACCCCTCGCGCCGGGGATCGCCGCTGCCCAGGAGGGACGGGCGATCGATTGGGACGTGATCGAGCGCTGCCTGGCCGAGCTGCAGCGCCGCCACCCGGACGGGGTGGTTGTGGAGGGGGCGGGTGGGCTCCTGGTGCCCATGGACGTGAACTACGGGCGTGGCTTCGGGACCCTCGCCGACCTCGCGGTCCGCCTCGCGCTGCCTGCGCTGGTGGTCGCCAGGGCTGGCCTGGGGACGATCAACCACTCGGTGCTCACGGTGCAGGGGCTCGAGTCGCGGGGGATCGCCTGCAGGGGCGTGCTGCTCAATCCCCTCGACGATCGGGAGGCCTTTGCCGCAAAGGAGAACGCCAAGGCGATCGAGCGCCTGGCCGGCGTGCCCGTCCTGGCGGTCCTCCCGGTTCTGGAGGGGAACTCCGACCCGGAGCGGATCGATCAGCTTGTGGAGTGGCTCGAATTCGACGGGCAAAAACTGGATCTCTCCGGGCTCATCGCATAACTTTGGATCCACTTGGCCACGCAGTGGTCACGCTGAAGTAAAACAATTCAAACAATCGGATCGTTGTTTCCCGACGGGCAAGACATGTCTTCGCTCGCTGAGGTCTTGTTTGTCCGAAATCATCGATCTTGCGCTCCACCAGGCCTCGGTTCAGGTCGTCGACGATCTCCTGGATCGCCGAGGACTCGGTTATTTCCTGGAGAAGGGAGCGAAGTTTCCTTATGCGCTCTCCAAGCGGCGGGTCGAGCTGGCGATCCAGTTGGCCAATCGACGGATCGACAGCGATCCGCCGCCGGAAGCGGTGCAGCACTGCCGCAGGATGGTGCGACGCCGGTTGATCGCGCTGGTGACCGACGCGATGCTCGAGGTTGGTTACTGAGAGCGATCCGGCAGCGGGCTCGATTTTTCGAGACATCCGATTTCCGGAGCAGATAGGCTCTGGCCCATGGAACTCAAGGCCGAGGCAACCGTCCACCAGCCGCGCGACGCAGTCTTTCGCGTCTACCGCGACGAGCTGCTCCATCTGGTCCCCTTCCTGCCCAGCGTCCGCGGGATCGAGATGGAGAGCCGCAAGGACGAGGGCGACCACACCAGGTTGGTGAACGTCTGGCATGGTGGGGGCGAGGTCCCCGCCGCGGTCCGCGCCTTCCTCTCGTCCTCGATGCTCTCCTGGACCGATTACGCTGACTGGAACGCCAGCGACTTCACCTGCACGTGGCGGAGCGAGTCGCACTCGTTCAAGGACGCGGTCGACTCCACCGGGGTGAACCACTTCGTCGAGGCGGGAGCGAACCGCTCGACGATCCTGATCGGCGGGAGGATCGACGTGGACGCCTCGAAGATCCCGGGGGTGCCCCGCCTCCTGGCGGGGAAGGTCGGGCCGATGATCGAGCGCTTCCTGGCGAAGCAGGTGCAGGACAACCTCCAGGAGGTGGCGCGCGGGGTGGATCGATACCTGCGGGAGAGGGAGTCTCGTTGAAGTCCGGCCTGCTGCGAGACAGTGGGTCTGCGCCCCGGCGATCGACGCGGTTTCGCCCGTGATGGAGTGGAAGACATGCGCGTCGCAGTGATTGGGGCGGGTGCCTTCGGAACCAGCGTCGCGCTCCTGCTCGGCACCAAGGGCTATGAGGTCCGGCTCTGGGTCCGCGAGCCGGAGCTGGCGAAGACCATCAACCGGGTTCACGAGAACGAGCGGTACCTCCCCGGGATCCGTCTCCCCGAAGGGGTCCGTGCCCACGGCGCGCTGGAGGAGGCGCTGCAGGGGGCGGAGCTGGTGGTGGCGGCGACACCCTCGCAGGTGGCCCGCCAGGTCTACCAAGGGGCCGCCGCCTGGATCCCGGAGCGCACCCCGATCGTCACCCTCTCCAAGGGGATCGAGGAGGGGAGCCTGCTCCTCCCCACCGAGGTGCTGGAGAGCTCGCTCCCGGTGCGCTTCCATCCCTACCTGGCTGCGCTCTCCGGGCCCTCCTTCGCCAAGGAGGTCGCCGCGGGATCGCCGACTGCGGTGACGGTCGCCGCCCACGCGCCGAAGGTGGCGGAGCGGGTGCAGGAGGCGCTCTCCTCCCGGACCTTTCGCTGCTACACCTCGCCGGACGTGATCGGCGTGCAGCTCGGGGGCGCCCTCAAGAACGTGATGGCGATCGGCAGCGGGATCGCGGACGGCCTGGGCTTCGGCAGCAACGCACGGGCCGCGCTGATCACCAGGGGCCTCGCGGAGATCACCCGGGTGGCGGTGGCCCGCGGCGGCAACCCGATCACCCTCTCCGGCCTCTCGGGGCTCGGCGATCTGGTCCTCACCTGCACCGGCGATCTCTCGCGCAATCGGAGGGTCGGGATCGAGCTGGGCCAGGGCAAGAAGCTCCCGGAGATCCTGGAGGGCCTCGGCCAGGTGGCGGAGGGGGTCGCCACCGCGAGCTCCGCCCGCGAGCTGGCGCGCAGGCTCGGCGTGGAGGTGCCCATCACCGAGCAGGTCTACCAGATCCTCCATGGTGGGACCGATCCGCGACAGGCAGTGATCGACCTGATGACCCGCGAGCTGAAGCCCGAGTTTCGGGGTTGACGGGGAGCCCTCTCACCTAGGGTTCCCGGTTGACAGCTCCCGCGGTGTCGCCCAGGCTTTGCGGCCGGCCCGTGGTCCCTCGTGCCCAATGGACGCATCTTCGCGCTCGAGGGTCGAAAGGAGCGCTCGATGAACCGCCTGCCGTATTCGTTGATCCTTGGATTTCTCCTGGTCTCGCCCCTCCCGCTGCTGGGCTGCGGTGACGAAGGCTCAGCAGGACCGGTCGGGAGCGAGGGGGGCGACGGCGGAGGAGCCGGTGGCGCGGGGGCCGAAGGGGGCGGCGCCTGGGGCGGAAGCGGCGGATCGACCGGGGTCCTGAACGACTTCGATTGCACGGAGCCCGCCGGCAGCCTGGGCGAGCCGGTCTTCTTCGAATGCGAGGAGCCCAACTCCGATGGGCCGATCGATTGCGCGGTGGTCGACGTGCCGCTGGATTGGTGCGCCGAGGACGGTGAGCGCATCTCCTTCTTCTTCCGGCGCTTCCCACATCGGGGAGAGGCGCCCCGAGGGCAGCTCTGGTATCTGCCCGGCGGCCCCGGCAGCTCGGGCGCTGCCACCGGCCACAGGCTCAGGGAGCTGCGGGATCTCGGATTCGACGTCTACGTGCCTGACTATCGCGGCGTCGGTCAGAGCACCGCGTTGAACTGTGCCGGAGAGGGAGAGAACGAAGTCTCGATGCGTTGCCTGGATGAGCTCGAGGGGGTGTGGGGCGACTCCCTCCGTCACTTCTCCACCACCGGCGCGGTCTTCGACATCGGAGGGGTGATCGCCGCCCTCCGCGGCCCGGACGAACCCGTCTTCCTCCTCGGCGGGTCCTACGGGACCTTCGTCCTCAACCGTTTCCTCCACCTCTTCCCGGATCAGGTGACGGCAGCGGTGATGGATGGGGTCTGTAACGGCGCGGGGTGCGAGGTGCGGTTCGATCGGAACCGGGATCGAGTGGCGCGAGATGTCCTGGAGTACTGTGGAACGGATCCCTTCTGCAGCAGCAAGCTCACCACCGATCCGGTGGCCTGGATCACGGAGCTGATGGAGGACGTGAGAGCTGGCCACTGCAACGAGGTGTTCGGGGCGGAGACGGAGGCGCGGCTCACCGAGGCGATGATCGAGAACTCGCGATCCCGCGCGAGCATCGCCGTAGGTCTCTCCTTCGCCTATCGCCTCGCTCGCTGCGATCCGGCTGATCGTGCTGCGCTCCGTCACCACGCCTTCGGCCCAGAGGCGAGCAACGCGCTGGGGGGGCACAGCGAGAAGTCGGGCTACCTCTACTTCAACATCTTCCTGAACGAGTTCTGGCCCGACGGGTTCACCCTCGCAGATGCCCAAGCGGAGGCGCAGGAGCTGCTCTTCCGCGGGAGCTCGACCATCGACATGGCCAGGACCAGATCCATCTGGCCGTGGCCCTTCTTCTCCGCCCCGGACGAGCTGAAGTCCTGGGCGAAGACCGATCGCCCGCTCCTCCTCTTCACCGGGGCGCTCGACACCCAGACGCCGCTCTCGGCGCTCCATGATGTGGAGGACGCGTTCCCGCATCCCCACCAGCACTTCGTCCCCATCCCCTGGGGGCCTCACAACAACGTGTTTGCGGTCGATTCGGGGAAGCGCCTGGACGAGATGTGTATCGGTGGCATGTTCCTCGACTTCTTCCGAGACCCGACAGCCGAACTGGATCGGAGCTGCGTCGCGGATCTGCCGCCACCCGACCTGGAGTGGACCGGGCACTGGGCGCAGGTCGTCTACGGCACCGACGATCTCTGGGAGAACCCGCCGGACGAGGAGGAAGAGGAGGCTCCCACAGCGCCGTGACGGCGCGGCGAGAGCTCTCTCGCGCGCGCCGCTCTCACCCGCGCTGCGCGCGAGGGCCTCTCTTGCGTTGGCTCCGCGGACGTTTGTGGGAACTCACAAACTCAGCCGACCCGGGCCTTGCGGCCTGCGGTGGCGTCCGCGGCGCGGGCGGTGGCGCCCTCGGACCAGAGCAGCCGGTCCGCGCGGTGCAGGAGCGACTCGAAGCCCTGGCGGCTGAGGGCGGAGACGAGGATCGCGTCGTTGACCTTGGCGCCGCCGTCCGACTTGGGCGGCAGGCAATCGGCCTTGTTGAAGACGAGGATCCTGGGCGTGTGGGAGAGCCCCAGCTCCTTCAGGATCCGCTCCACCGCTGCGACGTGCTCCTCTCGCTCCGGGTCGGCGACGTCGACCACGTGGAGGAGGAGGTCCGCCTGCTCCAGCTCCTCGAGGGTGGCGCGGAAGGCGGCGACCAGATCCTTGGGGAGGTCGCGGATGAAGCCCACCGTGTCGGTGAGGATCACCTCGCGATCCCGCGGGAACCGAAGCCTCCTGCTGGTGGGATCCAGGGTGGCGAAGAGCTTGTCCTCGACCAGGACCTCCGACCGGGTCAGCGCGTTGAGGAGGGTGGACTTGCCCGCGTTGGTGTAGCCGACGATCGAGATCACCGGGACGCCGCGGCGGTTCCGCTCCTTGCGCTGGACGGCGCGGTTCGAGGAGAGGGAGTCGATCTTCTTCTCGAGGAAGGTGATGCGATCCCGCAGCCTTCGCCGATCCATCTCGAGCTTGGTCTCGCCGGGGCCTCGGCCGCCGACGCCGCCACCCATCAGCCGGGAGAGGCCCGCGTCGACGCCAGCCGCGAGGCGGGGCTTGAGGTAGCGGAGCTGGGCGAGCTCGACCTGCAGCTTGCCCTCTGCGCTCTGCGCCCGCTGGGCGAAGATGTCGAGGATGAGCTGGGTGCGATCCAGGATCTTCAGCGAGGTGGCCTTGGCGATGTGCCGGGCCTGGGACGGGGAGAGATCCTTGTCGAAGATGATCAGATCGGCGCCAAGCTGCATGCTCTTCAGCACGATCTCGTCGAGCTTGCCCTTGCCGATCAGGAACTTGGGGTCGTGCTCCCGGCGCATCTGGAAGATGCTCTCCAGGACCTGGACCCCGGCGGTCCCAGCCAGCTCGGCGAGCTCCCGGAGGGACGACTCGCCGAGGGCCCGTCCGCCGCCCACCGAGAGCCCAACGAGGAGCGCCTTCTCGCCGTCGCCGACGACCTTGGCCTCCGCCCGGGCGGCGAGCTTCTCCTCCAGCTCGCGGACCCGCTCGCCGAAGTTGAAGTCCATCTCGTGGACGTTGGGGAAGTCCTCGATCCGCCAGAGCTCGCCCTGCGGGTTCTCGGGGAGGAGGTAGGCGAGCTGCGCCGGCCCCGGGAGGCCGCTCTCCAGCGCCTGGATCTCACAGACCAGGTCGAGGCGCAGGAGCGCGAGGTCGGTGAGGTCGTCCTTCGTCAGGGCCTCGCCGCGCAGGTGGGTGTGCACCAGGCGCAGGCCACGGAGGCGGGTGTGTCCTGCGCGGGCTCTGCCGATGTCCGGGAGGAGGAGCTTGTGTGCGTCGCCGACGATCACGTGCTCGACTTCACCCTTACGGGTGAGGAGGACGCCGACCTGGCGACCGGTCTCGCGGGAGATCTCGGTGAGATGACGAGCGAGCTCGGGGCTCACCACCTCGTCGGCTCGGAGGCGCCGTCGATAGGTGTTGGAGAGCCGCTGGAGCTGAGAAGGCTTGAGGCCAAGGACGTTGCCGAAGGCGTTTTGTATGACCGTTTTCTCCTATGGGAAGGAAGGGTTGGATGCCGGCAGGCGGTCGTGACTCGACTCTAATCCTGCCGCACTCACTCTCCAACAGAGAATGAGGGTCGATGCTTTCATCGTCGTGCTACATTCGGGGCGAGTTTCACGTCACCCCCACCGTTCGAGAAGGAGTCAGCTTGGCGTCGCGCAAGACCACCAACCCGCAGGATAAGGCCCCGACGACCGTTGGCAAGGTCGCAGCCAGGCGCTCCGCCTCCAAGGACGCCGAGGGGACGAGCCCCCTGACCAAGGCAGTGGCGGCGCGGGTCCGCGCTGCGGCCCAGGACGTCAAGTCGGCGCTCGCCGCGAAGGTGAAGTCCCCAGCTGGCACGAAGGCGAAGGCCGCAGCGGGGAAGTCGAAGACCACGGCGACGGCGTCGAAGAAGACCACCGCCTCCGCCGCTGCCGCGAAGACGAAGGCCGCCGCCAAGCCCAAGAGCGCTGCAGCTACCAAGTCCTCCGCCAAGGGCGGGGCAGCAGCCGCCGCGAAGGCGAAGACCCCCTCGACCACGAAGACCAAGGCGACCGCCGCCTCGAAGACCCGGGCCGCCACCGCGGAGAAGACGAAGGCAGCCTCCTCGAAGGCAGGCTCGAGCAAGGCGCGGGCGACCAAGGGCACCCAGGCAGAGGAGAAGGATCCGAGCGGTGTCTCCCCTGCCAAGGAGCGCAAGAAGAAGCTCGTCCCGGACGCAGGTCCCGAGCATGAGGCCGCCCTGGCGGCGGCGCGGGTCGCAGCGGACGCGGCGGTGGACAAGAAGGCCGAGGACGTCCTGATCCTGGACGTGGCCGGGCTCAACAGCTACGCCGACTGCTTCGTGATCGCCAGCGGCTCCTCGGATCGCCAGGTCAGCGCCATCGCCGACGCGATCGAGGAGAAGATGAAAAAGGCCGGTCACAAGGTCATCGGCGTGGAGGGCCACGGCCTCGGCCATTGGATCCTCCTGGACTACGCCGACGTGGTGGTCCACGTCTTCTACGAGGAGGTCCGCGCCCACTACGACGTCGAGGGCCTCTGGTCCGACGCCAAGCGCATCCAGGTGGGATGAAGCTCCGGATCCTCTCGATCGGCGCGGACAAGTCCGGCCTCTTCGAGCCTGGCATCGCCGAGTACAGCAAGCGCATCCGCCGCTACGCCCCCCTCGAGCTGATCGAGCTCTCCCCTTCGAAGAAGGGGGGCATCGATCCGCAGCGCGCCCGGGAGGAGGAAGGGCAGAGCCTCCTCTCGCGGCTGAAGCCGGCAGAGCTCGTGATCGCGCTGGACGAGCGGGGCGAGCTCATGAGCTCCGAGGACTTCTCTCGCCAGGTCGTGCAGGAGGCGATGGTCCGCGGGAGGGATCTCGCCTTCCTCTTGGGCGGCGCCGAGGGGCATCCGGACTCGATCCGCCAGCGTGCGGACCGTGTGCTGGCGCTCTCCAAGATGACCCTCCCCCACCGGCTCGCACGGCTGCTCCTGGTGGAGCAGATCTACCGCGCCTTCGCAATCGCCAGGGGCGAGCCCTACCATAAGTGAGCGTCCGCACCTGCCCGGCTGTGGCCGGCAAGGATGAAGACCCCAGTCCGGTGTGCACCCGCCTGTCTCCCGACCGCAACGGAGGCCACCGCATCGTTGCTCCCGACGGCCCGGCTGCCTCCTTTGTGGTAAGTCCCCGGGGCGAAACTGCCCATGGAGTGGATGAGATGTCCAAGGTGAAGCCGGTCTTGCTCTGTGTTCTCGATGGTTGGGGCCTGCGCGACGAGCGGGAGGGGAACGCGATCCTCCAGGCGGCCACGCCGAACGTAGACATGTTCAACGAGCGTTTCCCCCACGCGAAGCTCGAGACCTCGGGGCTGGCGGTCGGGCTCCCGGAGGGGCAGATGGGCAACTCCGAGGTGGGCCACACCAACCTCGGCGCAGGCAGGATCGTCTACCAGGACTTGGTCCGCATCAACCGCGCCATCGAGGACGGCTCGTTCTTTCGCAACGAGGCGATCTGCGCCGCGATCCGGAATGCGAAGGAGGGGGGGCGGGCGCTGCACCTCCTGGGTCTCGTCTCCCCCGGCGGGGTCCACTCGCTCCAGGCCCACCTGGAGGCGGTGGTGCGGATGGCGGAGAAGGAGGGGCTGGCGCGGATCTACATCCATGCCTTCCTGGACGGCAGAGACACCGCGCCCAGGAGCGGTCTCGCCTTCATGGAGGAGCTGTCTCGATTTCTCGAGCGCGAGGCGCCGCACACCCAGGTGGCGACCGTGATGGGTCGCTACTTCGCCATGGATCGGGACAAGCGCTGGGACCGGGTGATGCAGGCCTACGACGCCATGGTCCGCGGCGTCGGCGCCGGGGCCCAGAGCCCCTGGGAGGCGATCCAGGAGGCCTACGCGAGGGGTGAGACCGACGAGTTCGTCAGCCCGACGGTCTGCAGAGACAGCCAGGGCCGGCCGAAGGGGCTGGTCCGCGACGGGGACGCGGTCTTCTTCTTCAACTTCCGCGCGGACCGGGCGAGGGAGCTGACCGAGCTCCTGGCCTTCGACGCCGCTCCCGTCGGCGCCGACCGCGGCCCCAGGCCCCAGCTCTCCTTCTTCGCGACGATGACGGAGTACAAGGCGGACTACGGCCTCCCCGCAGCCTTCCCGCCGGAGCAGCCTGCCGAGATCCTCCCGCAGATCGTAGCGGAGGCTGGGCTGCGGCAGCTCCGCTGCGCAGAGACCGAAAAATACGCCCACGTCACCTTCTTCTTCAACGGCGGAAGGGAGCAGGTCTTCCTCGGGGAGGAGCGGATCCTGGTCCCGAGCCCCCGGCACGTGAAGACCTACGACGAGAAGCCGGAGATGTCTGCGCAGGAGGTCACCGACAAGCTGGTGGCCGCGATCGATTCGAAACAATACGGGCTGATTGTCTGCAATTTCGCCAACCCGGACATGGTGGGACACACGGGCAGGATGGAGCCGACCATGCGGGCCATCACCTTCGTGGACGAATGTCTCGGGCGCCTCTTCCAGGCCTGCCAGCGGGCGGGGATGGCGATGCTGGTCACCGCCGACCACGGAAACGCAGAGCAGATGATCGATCCGGAGACCGGCGAGCCCCAGACCGCGCACACGCTGCTCCCGGTGCCCTTCTGGCTCCTCGACCCGGACTACCGCGGGATGAAGCTGCGCGACGGCATCCTCGCCGACGTGGCGCCGACCGTGCTCCAGGTGATGGGCCTCGGCAAGCCGAGCGAGATGAGCGGCAAGGGCCTGATCTCGTAGGACCCTCTCCCGCCCTGTAGACCAGGTGAGCGCCGTCCCTCGCCGACGCCAGGGGCGCCAGGCTGCAGTGGCCCGTTCGCCTCGAGCGCCTTCGCAGGAGCGGCAGGTCTTCCATTTCAGCCGTGGGTGTCCGGGCGCCGCGGTATCGTCGCCGGATGTGGCGGACGCTGATCGAGCTGCTCTTTCCTCGCGGATGCTGCGCCTGCGGATCCCGGCCGGTGGAGGGGCCCTTCTGCGTCGAATGCGGAGCGCTGCTGGAGGTGCCGCCGCCCTGGCGCTGCACCCTGTGTGCGGGGCCCCTGCAGGCGCCGGAGTCGGAGGCGGAGCTCCCCCTCTGCCCCCCGTGCAGGGGACATCCGCCTTCGTACGCGAAGATCGCTGCGCCCTTCGTCTATGGAGGCGCGGTCGCGGTGGCGATCCACCGGCTCAAGTACCGGGGGCGGCGGGAGGTGACGGCGCCGCTCGCGACCTTGATCGTGGTCTCCGCTGCAGATCTTCTGGAGGCGGCGGACCTGGTGGTGCCGATCCCGCTGCATCCCCATCGGCGGCGGGAGCGGGGCTACGATCAGGCGACGCTCCTGGCCCGGGAGGTGGCGAGGCTGGCCGGCAGGTCCTTCCGCCCGGATCTCCTCCGGAGGACCCGGGAAAATCCGCGGCAGGTCGGGCTCAATCGAAAGGAGCGGATCGAGAACCTGCAGGGTGCGTTCGCTGCCGACCAAGGGGCGAAGGAGCGATCCGTGGTGGTCGTGGACGACGTGGTCACCACCGGCGCCACGGCGGAGGCGGCTTCCCACGCGCTGCTCGCTGCAGGTGCGCGGCAGGTGGTGGTCCTTGCCGTGGCCCGGGCCATGTAGAATGGATCCCCGCGGCCTTCGCCCGTAGATCGGGGAGGTGGGAATCCGCCCGCCCAGCAGCCGTTCTTGCCAGCCCATGCCGAAAACATCCCGTCCCGCAGCGCCTGCACCCGAGAACTCGAAGACCCGGATCGCCCCCTCCGGCGCGGACGGGGTGAAGGGGAGCCTCCGCGGGAGTGGCCGGATCGGGCGGAGGGGGTGGTGGCTCGCGGCTGCGTCCTTCGCCGTCGCCCTCGCTCCCCTCGTTGTGAGCGCGGAGACGATCCGCCTCCCGCCGGAGGGGATCTCGCCGCCCTCGGCCCCGCGAGCGGCCCCTGCTCCAGCCCCTGCGCCCGATCGCTTCGAGGAGCTGCGCCGGCGGATCCTGGGGCGGATCGGCTCGCCGGGGGTGGCCGCCGATCTCTACGAGCTGATGGATCTGGTGGCGGAGAGCGGCTCCCTGGAGCGGACCGCCGATCTCCTCGGCAGGGTGGCTCGCTCCGGTCAGGCCCACCAGGAGGTGCGTGCCCTGGCCCTGCGGCAGCTCTCCACCGTCGAGCGCTGGCGGGGCAGGCTGCCTCGGATGGAGAGCAACCTGGCGGCGCTGGGCACGATCGCCTCGCTGACGGTGGTGGGCCCCTTCGACGACGAGAACCGGGGTGGCTACGACGTCGCCTACGGTCCCGAGAAGGAGCTGGATCTCTCCAGGACCTACGAGGGGCTGCGGTCCCAGGTGAGCTGGCGAAGGCTCGAGGGGATCGGGAGGACCGGGACCCTCGTCCTGCGCGAGGCGGTGGAGCCGTCCTCGGGGGGCCTGATCTATGCGCTCACCGTCCTCGACGCCCCTGGCGACGTGTCGGCGGTGCTCTACCTGGGGACGCCGGGTGCGGCGAAGGGTTGGCTCGGGGGCAGGGCGATCCTGGCGGACCCCAGCTACCATCCCGCCCGCTTCGATCAGCGGGCGATCCCGATCCGGCTCCGCAAGGGCGAGAACCCGCTGCTCCTCAAGGTGGCCGCCGGGGACTCCGGGCCCTTCGAGCTGGAGCTGCGGGTGGTGGGGGAAGATGGACGCCCGATCCGCGGGCTGCGCTCCTCTGCGCCTGCACAGGGCAGGTGGGCGGCGCCGGAGCCGATCCCGCCCGGGCGGAGGATCCTCGGGAAGCGTCCCCTGGTGGAGCCCCTCGAGGCCGCCGCCAGGGCGCCGAACCCTTCGCCGCGGGTGCTGGAGGACTACGCGAGGCTCCTGGGTGAGCGGCGCCCCTTCGACGACTCGGCGAAGTTCCACGTCGCCGCCGCGGAGCGGGCCGCGATGGCGGCGCCGTCCCGGGTGGAGGCGCAGCTCCTGGCTGCCCGCTACCACGTCGACGACATGAACGCGCGCAGGACCTTCCTCGAGCGAGGGGTCCGGGCCGAGGCGCCGGGCAGCGCCCTCGCCCACGCGGCCCTCGCCGCCCATTGGCTGGCGCAGGGCGACTCGTTCCGGGCCCTCGAGCTCCTGGAGGCCAGGCGCCTCCAGGCACCAGGAGATTGGAGGGCCGAGCTGGTTCGGGTGCGGGCCCTGGATCGCCGCGGCGAAGAGGGGAGGGCGATCCGGCTCCTCGACCGCCTGATCGAACGCAATCCGGCGGAGCCCGCGCTCCTTCGCGAGCGCGCGATCTTCCACCGCCGCGATGGGCAGATCGACGACGCCATGCGCCTCTTCCGGGTGGTGCTCGGTTACCGCCCCGCGGATCTCTCCGCCGCCCTCTCCCTGGTCTCCGCGCTGGTCGACAGGGGCGCGATCGACGAGGCGGTGGAGCGGCTGGCGCTCTCCGGCAGGCTCCAGCCCCTGGACCTCGGCCTGCTGCTCCGCAGGGCCGAGCTCCTGGCGGCGAACGATCGGCTGCCCGCTGCCCGCCTCCTCTTTCGAGAGGCCGCGCAGATCGCCCCGCAGAACGCGGAGGTCTTCGCGAAGCAGGGGCGGGCGGAGCTGCGGGGCGGCCAGACCGAGCTCGCGACCAAGGCCCTGGAGCGCGCGCTGGAGCTGCGGCCACAGGACTCGTCCTTGCGCGAGCTGCTGGAGTCGCTGCAGCCCGGCGCGTCCCGCTTCGCCGTACCCTTCCTGCGGGAGCTGCGGGAGGTGGCGCAGGCAGCGGACGGTCGCTACCAGGGGGAGGACGCGGCGAAGCTGGTCGACCTCGAGGTGGTGCGGGTGATGCCGAGCGGCCAGGCTGCCCGGACGATCCAGACCATCGTCCGCGTCCTCAACACGCGCGGCGTCGAGCGCTACCGCCGCTTCCAGATCCACCACGCCCCCGGGAGGGATCTGCTGCGGATCGAGCGGGCGCGGGTGCTGCGACCGGACGGGTCGATCATCGACGCCCACACCGAGAGCGATCATTCGGTGAACGAGCCCTGGGCCGGGCTCTACTACGACGCCAGGGTCACGGTGGTGGGCTTCCCTTCGCTGGCGCCCGGAGACACGGTGGAGCTCGTCTATCGCCTGGACGACGTGGCCCGGGACAACCTCCTCTCCGACTACTTCGGCGACGTGAACTTCCTCGCCGATCTGATCCCCACCGCCGATTGGGAGTACGTGCTGGAGATGCCCGCGGGGCGCCCGATCTACGTCAACGACACCCAGGCCATCCGGACCGAGGAGGCGCGGGAGGGCGGCAGGCGGCTCTACCGCTGGAAGGCCTCCAACCTCGCCAAGGTGGTCCCCGAGCCCCAGATGCCGGGCTGGTCGGAGGTGGCGCCCTACCTCCACGTGTCCACCTACCGCGACTGGGAGTCGGTGGGCCGCTTCTGGTGGGGGCTGGTGAAGGAGCAGGTGGAGCCCACCCCTGAGGTCGCGAGGGTCGCAAGGGAAGTGGTGGCCGGGATCCCCGCCTCCGACGTGGAGCGGAGGGTGCAGGCGATCTACGACTTCGTCGCGACCAAGACCCGCTACGTCGGCCTCGAGTTCGGGATCCACTCCTTCAAGCCCTACCGGGTGGAGCAGGTGCTGCGCCGGGGCTTCGGCGACTGCAAGGACAAGGCGTCCCTCACCTACGCGCTCCTGCGCTCTCTGGGGATCGAATCGAAGCTGGTGCTCCTGCGGATGCGGCACCTGGGCTCGATCGGCTCCTACCCCGCGTCGCTCGCGATCTTCAACCACGCGATCCTCTACGTGCCCTCGCTGGATCTCTATCTCGACGGCACCGCCGAGTGGTCGGGCTCCCGGGAGCTGCCCGAGGCCGATCGCGGCGCCGAGATCCTGATCGTCGAGCCGGAGGGGGGCAGCGAGTTTCGCGTGACCCCGGAGGCGCCGCCGGAGCTCTCCACCACCCTGACCAGCTACCGGGTGGAGGTGGACCTCGACGGCAGCGCCGCGCTGGTGGGGACGAGCCAGGTGTCGGGCCTCGCCGCAGCGGGTTACCGCCAGTCCTACGCCGCTGCAAGCGGAAGGGCGTCGTCCTTCGAGAGGAGTTGGGCCCGCTCCTTCCCCGGGGTCAAGGTGGCCGGCTTCGACATCTCCGACCCGCGCAAGCTCGAGGAGGACGTGCAGCTCAGCTACGAGCTGGTGGTCCCCGGGTACGCGGACGTCACCCTCGACGGCGGCCTCTCCTTCTCCCCGACCAGGAGCGCGAGCGAGCTGGCCGAGAACTTCGCCGCCCTCTCCTCCCGGCGGTTCGACCTGGTCCTGCGCTACCCGTGGACCACGTCGTTCCGCTACCAGGTGGAGCTGCCGTCGGGCTACGCCCTCACCAGTCTCCCCGCCTCCGAGGTGCAGGAGTCGCCCTTCGGCTCGGCGAAGGTCCACTTCACGGTGGAGGGGAGCACCCTGTGGATCGAGGGCGAGGTGGTGGTCTCACGAGCGCGGGTGACGCCGGAGGATTATCCTGCGTTTCGATCCTTCCTGCGGCAGGTGGATGCCCTCCTGGCGAGGAAGGTCGTGGCGGGTCCCGCCAGCGGCTGACGACGGGTTCGCCCCCCGTCGCTCCCTGCTTCCTGCGTCCGCGCGGGAACGAAGGCTTGCAGTTTTGGGCGGATACATGCATTTTCCCGCGGTCCGGCCTGCCACGAGGCCCGCTGCGTAAGGAGGAGCCCCTGGCTCGCGAAGATCTCATCGAAGTAGAAGGCGTGATTACCGACGTCCACCCGGGCGGGCTGTTCACCGTGCAGCTCGATCAGGGGATGGCGATCCAGGCACGGGTCGGCGGGAAGATGCGACAGCACTTCATCCGCATCGTGCTGGGCGATCGGGTCAAGGTGGGGGTCTCACCCTACGACCCGACCCACGGCATCATCACCTATCGAAGCAAGTAGGGCCGCGCGCCGCGCGTGAGGCACCGCTGCGCCGCGGCTCGTCCGCGTTGGCGCCGGTCCTGCGTGTCGGGTTGGTCAGTACGGCGCCGCCGACTCCGAGCGTTGCTGCTCGTCGAAGTCCAGGGCGCGCTGGAGGGCTTCTCTCCCACCGCCGCAGATCGGCGGTCCATGGGCGAAGCAGACCACGTCGACAGGGAGATGATCGAGGATCCGCCGGACGCTGGTGCGGGTCCGGTTCGGCTCGTCCTGGTACTGCGACTCCACGAAGCGGGGGGTCCCGGAGCCGTCGTGGACCAGGAGATCCGAGACGAAGATCACGCTGCGGGGCTTGTCGAGCCAGAGGGTGAACATCGCCTCTGCGGGCCCCGGGGTGTGGAAGGGGACGAGCCCGCTGGGCAGGGAGTCCCCGCCGCTGTAGCGATAGTCCGGCTCCTCCAGGAGATCGCCGGGGGCCTGCGAGACCGAGGGCCCCGCCGGTGCGTAGACCGGGATCTGGAAGAGCTCGCGAAAGCGCCAGGCCGAGCGCTGGTGGTTGGCGGCGGTGAGGACGATCGCCTTCACCTTCCCCAGCTTCCGAACTGCCTCTTCGCTCACCGGCAGGGGATCGATCAGGGTCACCCAGCCTTCGCTCACCACGGCGTAGGCGTCGCTCTCTTCCCAGCCGATCCGCTGATCGTGGATCCGCCAGCGATGGACGGTGGGGACCACCCGCACGATCTTGCGGGCGTGGGTGCTGGGCTCGCTCATGGAAAGAAGCTGCGCACGCCCCGGGTGGATGTGGAGTCCTAAAGACGACGTCGGTCAGGGTCGCCTGCGATGCGCCCTTCGGCGGATCTGCAGCAGGGAGTCCGGTCGCGGAGGGGCCTCAGCGGCCTGGGGAGCGCTCCAAGGCCTGGCGGAGCTGGGGAGGGATCGGCATCGGGGTCATCTTCTTCACGTCGCTGGTGACGACGGTGACCTCGCTGGTGCAGATCAGAGTGTTGGTCGCTGGATCCGTCACCTCGTAGCGGCAGACGAAGGAGGAGTTGCCGATCCGAGGGAAGGAGAGGGCGATCTCCAGCTCCATCCCGTAGCGCAGCGGCGCCCGAAAATCGGTCTCGATGTGGACGGCGGGGAAGCCGATCTGCCGCTCGCCGATCCACTCGTGGTAGGGGGTGCCGGTTGCCGGGAGGAAGAAATCCTCGAAGGTCATGTGGAAGTAGTCGAAGAAGCGGGGGTAGAAGACGATCCCCGCCGCATCGATCTCGTTGAAGCGCACGCGCAGCCGCTTGCGGGTCCCGGCTGCCTCGCCGCCCTGCTCCCCTTCGAGGGCTGTTGATCGTCTCTCCACGGCTCCCTCTCAGCCTCCGAAGGCGGAGATCCCCGTGAGCTCCTTGCCGAGGATCAGGGTGTGGATGTCGTGGGTCCCCTCGTAGGTGTAGACCGACTCGAGGTTCACCATGTGCCGGATGACCGGGTAGTCGTCGGTGATGCCGTTCGCCCCCAGGATCTCCCTGGCGAGGCGCGCGGCCTCGAGGGCCACCCGCACGTTGTTTCGCTTGGCGAAGCTGATCTGCATGAAGGTCTGCTGGCCCAGGTCCTTGAGCTGCCCCAGGCGCAGGTTCACGAGCTGGGCCTTCACCAGCTCCGTGTAGATGATCGCCAGCTTCTCCTGGGTGATCTGGAACGAGGCGATCGGCTTACCGAACTGGATCCGGCTCAGCGCATAGTCGCGGGCAGCCTCGAAGCAGGCGATGTGCGCGCCGGTGGCGCCCCAGGCGATCCCGTAGCGGGCCTGGTTCAGACACATCAGCGGCCCGCGGAGCCCCTGGACGTTGGGGAGCATGGCGGAGGCGGGGAGACGCACGTCATGGAAGGAGAGCTCGGCGGTGAGGGAGGCGCGCAGGCTGACCTTGCCTTGGATCTCGTGGGTCTCGAAGCCCGGGGTCCCGCGCTCCACCAGGAAGCCGCGGATGCTCTCGGGCCCGCCGTCGTCCACCTTGGCCCACACCACCGCGACGTCCGCGGTGGTACCGTTGGTGATCCACATCTTGCTGCCGTTGAGCACGTAGTGGTCGCCGTCGCGTCGGGCCCGGGTCTTCATCCCGCCCGGGTCGGAGCCATGGTCCGGCTCGGTGAGGCCGAAGCAGCCGATCAGCTTCCCCGCAGCCATCTCGGGGAGGAAGCGCTTCTTCTGCTCCTCCGTCCCGAAGGCCCAGATCGGGTACATGGCCAGCGCGCCCTGCACGGAGCAGAAGGAGCGCAGCCCTGAGTCCCCGCGCTCGAGCTCCTGCATCGCGAGACCGTAGGTGACGTTGTCCGTTCCTGGGCAGCCATAGCCCTCGAGGTTCATCCCCAGGACGCCCAGCTCGCCGAGCTGCGGGGCCATGTCGGTGGGAAAGGTCCCCGCCCGGAAGTGCTGCTGCACCACGGGGAGGAAGGCCTCGTCGACGAAGCGAGCCACCGAACGCCGGACCAGGCGCTGTTCGTCCGTCAGGAGATCGTCCAAGCGATAGAGATCGGTGCCAAGAAGCGTGTCGCCCAAGCCTTCCTCCGATGCCGTGCGGAGCACGGCACGCCAAAAACGCGAAGTCTTGGGGTAGCACGGGGCAGTTGGCGTGGGCAAGCGGTCCTGCCGCTGCTGCGGGCGGGGCGCCGCGAAAGCGGAGGGTGTCGAGGGGCAGGAGAGAGAAAGAGGGCGGCCTCCGGGGCCGCTCTCTCGGAAGTCGGGCCACCTTCCGCGCGGCCCGGTCTTCGTGGTGGTGAGGCGATTCGTTCGTCCTGCTGGGAAGGTTACTCGTTGCGATGGGCCTCGCCTGTTGCCTCGCCCGGGCGCGGGCCACCCTTCTCCTCATGGTACTCGGTGTCCCGCTCCCCGCTGCTCTCCTCGCCTTCCTCGCGTTCGCCTTTCGATTTCATCTCCCGATAGAACTCGGATCCCTTCTCGGCGATCTTTTTGCCTGTCTCGCCGAACATCCCTTTCCGCTCGTCAGCCATGATCTCCTCCTGGTCGAAGACCCGAGGCATAGGTCTCCGATGCTCCCCGGGGGGGAGTGAATGAGTCTTGATATTGCCTCTTTTCGTACGCTGTTCATCTGGGGGGTTGAAGACAAGCGCGGCGAGAACGGGGCATTGACTGCCTCCCGTATCTCCGAGGGCACGCTCGCAGGGAGCGTCCCTTCGAGGTCGTTCTCAGAATCGGGGCCGGGTGCGACATTCAGCCCCCTGCATCGAATAGGAGGAACGATGGCCCTGGATCTGATGAAGGAGCGGGGGACCCCCCTCGAGAAGCAGCTCTTCGATTGGCGAGACATCGTCCGAACGCCGATCAGCAAGCTGGACGATGACGCGTTCACCCGGGTCCGGGTGATCCTGATGAACGGGATCGAGAACGAAGCCTGGATCTTCCAGCACAACTTCGCCAGGCAGAACCTGGAGATGAGGCGCCACCTTGCCAGGGTCCGTCGGGTCGAGCAGCACCAGCAGACCCTCGTCAACTGGCTGCTGCCGGCGGATCAATCGGTGCTCGAGACGACCATCGGCTACGAACAGGTCGCGGTCGAGGTGACGGCGACGGTCGCCGAGCACGAGCCCCATCCGTACATGAAACAGGTGTATGAATATGGGCTTCTCGAGGACTTCGATCACCTGTATCGATATTCCGCGCTCCTGGACCGGCTGGAAGGCAAGGACGCAAACAACATCCTCCAGGGCTATACGGACATCGTCCCGGGGCGCCCCACCGTCGAAGAGCATCGGGATCCCTTCGATGACATCCGCGACCACTATGATCGCACCAAGGCAGACCCGCTCACCAAGATCCACGCGCTGACCATCCTTTCGGCGGAGCAGCAGACCCGCAACTACTACGCGACGGTGGGCGGCCACTACGCGGATCCGGTGGCGCGGCAGCTTTATGCGGAGATCTCCTCCATCGAAGAGCAGCATGTCACCCAATACGAGTCGCTCATCGATCCGAACGAGACCCTGATGGAGAAGTGGTTGCTCCATGAGGCGACGGAGGTCTTCACCTACTTCAGCTGCATGCAGCAGGAGAGCAACCCGCGGATCAAGCAGATCTGGGAGCGCTTCTTGAGCTATGAGCTGGGCCACCTGCACTGCGTCCTCGACCTCTTCCGCAAGGTCGACAAGCGGGACCCGCTCGAGATCCTCCCGCAGACCCTCCCCGAGCCCCTCGATTTCAAGAGCCACCGCGACTACGTGCAACAGGTCCTGCGGACCCAGGTGGATCTGCGGGCGGTGGGGACCCAGTTCGTTCCGAAGGATCAGGTGCCGTCGAACAGCCCGACGATCGCCTACAACCGCCACATCAACTCCAAGGGGTCGCCGAGCGAGGCGGTCTCCGCGGGGTATCGCTGGATGCCGGGAACGGAGCTCGCCGCGCGGGCGGAGGCGCTCCGCACCGGGCAGCAAGGGAGCGTGCACTGATGAGGACGACGCAGACCGATATGAACCGAACGGGGGCAGCCACCTCGCCGATCCACACCAAGGCGATGGAGAAGGCGGCCCAGACCTTCAAGGGGCCGCCCGGGAGCGAGAGCGCCATGGGCGAGATCCGCGAGGCCTACTCGACGGGTGCAGATCCCATCGGGACCGTGCCCATCCCCACGACCATCAAGGGAGCGGCAGGCACCGCAGGCAAGGCCCTCACCGGCCAGTTCCTCTCGGTGCTGGTCGACAAGCTCGGCGAGCGGCTCGCCTTCGAGCGGCAGGGGGCCCGGCTCTACGAGGCCCTGCTCTGCAAGCTCGAGGTGTCGCCGGCGCGGGTCGGCTCGATCACGCCCGTGGCGCTCACGGAGATCATGAACGAAGAGATCTCGCACGCGGGCCTCCTGATCGAGGAGATGAACGGGCTGGGCGCGGATCCCACCGCCATGACCCCCTCCGCCGATCTCGCGGGGGTCCAGGCGATCGGGCTCGTGCAGACGATCACGGATCCGCGCACCTCGATGACCCAATGCCTCCAGGCGATCCTCGCGGCGGAGCTGATCGACAACGCTTGTTGGGAGCTGCTGATCGAGCTCGCAGAGGGCTTCGGCAAGGACGAGCTGGCGGCGAACATGCGGGTGGCGCTCCGGCAGGAGGAGGAGCACCTCCGCAGGGTGCGCGGCTGGCTCACCGAGTATGTGCAGTCGGAGGCAGGGATCTCTCCCTGAGCGATTCCGCTGTCGACGAGCTCTTTGCTTCGACTTCTGCAGGAACCTGCAGGATCGGGACGGCGGGATCGAGGCGGTAGCCGTCGGGGCTGTTCTGCACGATGGCCCGCAGCCCCAGATCCCGCAGGGTCCAGACCCCGTAGTGCAGGCGGTTGGGAGAGAAGCCCGCGGTGTTCCGGACCTCGGGCCAACCTGCCTGGATCAACACATGGGGGTCGACGAGGGCACCCGGCGTGTCGAGGCGCGCACGAACCAGCGCCGCGAAGATCCGGCGGATGATGTGGCGACTTCGAAGATCGACCCGCTCTCCGCCGGTGACCTGGAACCAATCGAAGTCCTCATCGGTGGTGAGGGCCAGTGGCAAGACGCGATGCGCTGACGGTGGAGCGCCGGACTCCCGATCCGCGATCTCCTTGCGCAAGAGTCGAAGGGTCGCGGGCAGGTAGGAGGGCCAGCTGACCCGGGCTCGCTCGAGTCTGGCGAGGCGTGCACGGGCCTCCTCGACCTTCACCTCTGCCCACGGCAGCCGCGACTCTTCCATGAGCCTCGCGGCGGCGACGTCCAGGAGGACTTCGGTAGCGTCGGTCAAGAGCTCGAACTCCTGTGCTCGCATCTGGAGACGGCGAGGGTCACCGGCCAGCGAGCTCCTCGCCTCGAGCAGCAGGCGATGCGCTTCATCCAGTTGGAGGCGCTTTGCCTCCAGCACCGACAGGAAGAGTCGGATCTGGGGCGGATCTCGACCGGAATCGTAAGGGCGAAAGAGCTCCTCTGCCCGACCGAGTTGCTCGGCGGCGAGGTTCAGGTCGCCGCGCTCGAGGGAGACGATGCCGAGGGTGAGGAGAGCCATCCCCTCTCGGTAGGGGTTGCCGAGGGTCCGCTGGATCCCGAGGCATCGTTCGCCCGCCGCCTCCGCTTCGTCCAGAAAGCCGGCTGCCAGGTCGAGCTTGGCGAGGTTGGAGAGGATGTGAGCCTTGAAGGGGCGATAGCCGAGTCCCTGGCAGATCTCGATCGCCTCCTCCATCACCTGGCGCGCCTCCGGGTGCCGGCGCTGGTTGGCGAGGGCCAGACCCAGGTTGTAGAGCGAGTTCACCGCGATTCCCTGCTGTCCATGCCTGCGCAGGAGATCGACGGAGCGAACGAGGTGCTCCTCTGCTTCGGCGTAGGCGCCGCGCTCGATCGCTTCGCACCCCTGCACGAGGAGGATCGCTCCCTCGAGGGTGGGGTGGCCGAGCTCCTCGCTGAGTTCGACGGCACGTCGGAGCACCGGGCAGCTGCCTTCGAGGTCCCCCTCCTCCAGCGTCAGGAGCGCGAGGCGCGAGAGGGTGAAGGCCTCCAGCGCTCTTTCCCCCCCTTCGTGGGCGAGGGCGATCAACTCCTCCAACTTGAGCCGCGTCCGACGGAAGTCCCCTTCCCGAAAATGTGCGGTGTAGGCGTACTCGAGCGCCGCCAGGATCAGCTCGGGGTCCTGGCTCCGTCTGGCGGCTTCGAGGCTCGCGGCGATGAGCTCCGCCTCAGAGGAGCGCTGGCCCTCCGAGAAGATCAGGGGTGCGAGGGCGATGCCGGCTCTGGCAGCCAGCGAAGGCTCAGACTGGAGGAAGCGCTGGTGGATGGCGATCAGATTTTCCCTTTCGCCTCTCAGCCAGCGAGTCCGGGCCTCGCTCTCGGGCCTTCGGTTCCAGGCGGGCTCCAACTCACACTGACCCAGGAAAAACGCGGCGTGGCGGCGGATCGCCTCGTCCCAACCGCCCATGCGGTCGAGCTCTCGCAGCGCGTATTCCTTGACGCTCTCCATGAGGAAGTAGCGAGGCGGATCCATCTCCTCCAACAGGAGGAGAGACTTGCGGTGGAGGGCCTCCAGGATCGCGGGGGCTTGGCTGTCGCCTCTCCGGGAAGTCGACTCCTCCTTCGGAGGATCGTCGAAGAGGACCGCCCGGGCGGCCTCCGCGGTGAAGCCGCCTTCGAAGACCGCCCCCCTCGCCAACGCGAGCTGCTCGGCGGGTTCGAGATGGCGCCAGGTTAGCTCCAGGGCACCGAAGAGGGAGCTGCGTCGGGGGGATGGTCCAGGGGGCTGCCCTCGTGGGGTCGAGATGCGCAGGAGCTCGAAGCGCTTCTCGAACATGGAGAGCATGGTCCGAGGAGGAAGGATCCGCACCCGGGCCGCGGCCAGCTCGATCGCCAGCGGTAGTCGATCGAGGCGCCGCACCAGATCCTGGACCTCGCTGGTCTCCTCTCCAGAGAAGCTGCGATCGGCCCAGGCCCGGTGGGCCCGATCCAGGTAGAGGGCCACCGCGTCTGCCGGCTCCAGGGAGCGCAGCTCCACCTGGATCTCGCCGGGGATCCCCAGGGGAACGAGCGACGTCACGATCATCTGGAGCTCGGCGCAGCGCTCCAGCCAGCGCGCGACCGTGTTGCCGGAGCGAGAGGCAATGGGATCGGCGTTATCGAGGATCAGGAGGAGCGGGCCGCGGTTGGCGATGCTCCGGGCCAGCTCGTCGCCAGGCTGCAGGTGGATCGCGAGGGCTCGGGCCACGGCGGCCTCGAGGTCCGCTTCGTCTTTGCACTCCGCGAGGCTGCAGAACCAGATCCCGCCTTCGCCGTCGAAGCTGTCGAAGACCTCCCCTGCGATCTGCCGCGCCAGGCGGGTCTTGCCGATCCCCGAGGGGCCGGTGAGGGTGATGAGTCCAGCTCCTCCCGTCAGGTCCGCGACGAGCTGCTCCCGCTCCCGCCGTCGTCCGATGAAGGGGGTACGGTCTCGTCTGATCTCTGGCGAGGCGATCCGCAAGCTGGTCCCATGGGGTCCGCGACTGGTCAGCGGACGATCCTACCCCATGGGACCCACCTTGGCGTGATTCATCCACGATCACTTGGCGCGGATCAGGATCGAGCGGTTCTCCAGGCCGAGCGGTCGCTTGTCGTGGGCGGTGAGGAAGAGCGTCGGAACCTTCCCTTCGAGGCCGATCCAGCCGGTGGCGCCCAGGTAAGGGCCCCAGTTGGTGCTGCCGTCCCGATGCGGGTTGTCGATCGGGCCGAAGGCAGCGACCAGGTCGCCGTTGCCCCAGATTTGGATCTGCATGGTCAGGGAGCCGGAGAGGGCGGCGTTCAAGCTGAAGCCCTGCCACTGGACGATCAGCACCTGCTGCCCAGCGATCTCCCGCTTCTCGTAGAGGACCTTGCAGTCCGTGGCGCAGTAGAGCCGGCTCCAGAGGGGCGCGATGAGCGGGCCCTTGTGGTTGTTGGCGGCTGTAGCGTTGCGCGGGAAGGTCGGGGCCCCTGCGCTCGCGGTCGCGATGGGGCGCTCATCGGCGAGCGAGATCCAGCCGTTGGTGGCGACCCAGATTCGGCTGTAGGACTCGCCGAAGAGCTTCACCTCTACGTCGTTGAACGGGAGCCGCTCGAGGAGGCCGTTCCCTTCGATCTCGTGAAAGCGAACTCCGGTGGTGGAGATGTCGACGAAAGGCCGATCGGAGAGGGGATCGACGTCGTACCAGGAGTGCAGGCATCCGGTTCCGAGTGTGCCAGGGCTCCCGAAGGTGCCCGTGTGGCACCACTGGTCGAACTCGGGGGTCTCCGGCTTACCGGTGAGGTGAAGGCTGGGGTCCAGGCTGAGCACCTGGTTGCGCGGCACGTTCCAGGTGATCCCCCAGGACACATAGCCGATGGAGGCTGCGCCGGAAGCGACCTCGAGGGTGTCGAAGAGGCGATGGAGGGGGACCTCCCCGTTGTAGACGTAGTCCGGGGAGAAGGGCACCAAGGGCGAACTCGCGAAGGTGACGAAAGCGCCGGGTGGAACCAGCAAGGGATTCGCGATGGTGTGGGAACCCTGGTTCGAGCGGAGGACGAAACCCTCCATGTCGATGGTGCGGCTGCTGAGGTTTCGCACCTCGAACCATTGGCCGGCAAAACCGGCGGAGGGATCGATCATCACCTCGGTGATCATCAGATCCCCCGAGGCAGCGGTGGCCTCGATCCGCACCGACTTGCACTCCATGAAGTCGCCGAGGATGCCGCAGACCTCCTGATCGGTGGTTCGTCCCACCACGACCCTCGCCGTGCCGCTGAGCACCGGCGTGTATCGGAAGGTGCGGTGGGAGAGCCCGCCAGGGAAGGCGAGGAACCCATCTCCCGGTGCGCTGGCCATGTCCAACTCCGCTACGCGGCCGTCACCGCCGGCCAAGGAGCCGGTGTGGAGGGTGGAGCCGATCCGGGCATCCGTGCTCTGGTAGCCGATGGTCGCGCTGGATCCATTGGCTTCGTTGACGCAGGTGGTGGGTCGGCAGGTGGTGTGGGTATAGGGGGGCGCAGGGGGATCCATGATGCCGTAGCGGTATTCGAAGCTCCCGTCGGAGCGCAGCACCACCTGGAAGTTGAGGTTGTAGGTATCGCTGGCGGTGGACGACTGGGAGATGCTGAAGTTCTTCCATTGGATGATCGATGTGTTCGGGTCCGGCGAGTAATGCCAGAGCGAAGCGCCGCC
>Ga0180215_1001245_pt1 | contig 28806 bp, 28 predicted proteins | sample eDN3rd37CBELigBY_FD_128871 | JGI IMG/M metagenome (GOLD analysis project Ga0180215, IMG submission 128871) | Enriched backyard soil microbial communities from Emeryville, California, USA - eDNA 3rd pass 37_C BE-Lig BY (version 2) (version 2) | ecosystem: Environmental > Terrestrial > Soil >...
AGTCTGGGGCCGTTCTTCCAGGATGAGAATATTCCTGAAGAATACCGGATTGAAGTAGATTATGAAGTATTAAAAAAGGCTTTGGATAAGGCCCGGGACCTGGATAAGGATATTTTGCTTTTTGTCAACAGGGATGCTGACTTGCTCATGTATAATGACGGGGAACAATTTTTAAATACCCTCCAGGAATATGAAAAACAAGGAATAAGCCTTGACAGGATTGTATTGGAAATTACAGAACGGAATTATAAGGGAGATATTGACCATCTGGACCATCTATTGAATTATTACAGGACTTATGGAATTAAATTAGCAATAGATAAACTTGGAAATGAAAGCAGTCATCTCGATAGGATCGGGCAATTGGCTCCCGACATTTTAAAGGTGGATCTGGAGTCCATGAAATCAAATGCTTCTGCTTATAATTTTAATGATATCCTCTATTCTTTATCCATGCTTGCCAGGAAAATAGGAGCGAGCATGCTTTTTGAAAATATTGAAATGGTTTACCAGCTTCAGTTTGCCTGGAAAAATGGAGGCCGTTATTATCAAGGTTATTATTTGCAAAAACCGGCTGAAAATTTCACTGATAGAGATATTTTAAAGGAAAAATTTCGAAGTGAATGCCATCGGTTTATTGTACATGAAAAGAAAAAACTGGAGTCCTTGTATCAGGTTACACTTGAGTTCAACGAAAAGATGATTGATTTTGCAAATAAAAATAAAAAGGTTTTTGTATATGAAGAAACCTTGGAGCAGATTGCGGTTCTTCTGGATGGTGCAGCTTTTCGCCTGTATATTTGCGATGAAGATGGATTCCAGAAATCTGCGAATTACTTCAAACGGGATGGGGAATGGATAACCCAGGAAGAATATCTTCACAAAAACTGGAGCTGGCGGCCATACTTTCTTGAAAATATCATGAAAATGCGAATAAATAAAAAAGGTATCCTCTCTGATTTGTATACTGATATTGAGACAGGTGAAACAATCAGGACGTTTTCCTTTCCGCTTAATACCAATGATTACTTATTTGTGGATCTATCGTATGAATTTTTATACAACCATGATGGGTTATTATAAGCATAAAATTTTAAAAGTATAAACAATCTTAATTTGAGGAAATGTAAGTGTAGAACTTTCCTTGAGGAGAGATTAGACATGAGCATGTACACATTGATCATTTTACTAATTGGAGTGGGTATCCTTGGATACTCCTTAGTTTACACTTTGTTTGTTGCAAAAGAGCGAAAAGCCGTAAAGGGCGATATTGATGCAGAATTGCCGGATAATGTTCAGAAGCATGCATATATTAGAAATCCGATTTTTCTAACGTATGTGATTTTCTTTGGAATTGTTCTTGTTATGATTATCTATTTTGCACTTACATGGAATTGGTAAAGACCCTCATAGGCAGGGTCTTTTTTTATTGAAATGGGTACATGCTGCTGATTAACAATATTTACATCATTATTTATATACACTTTTCCGCTTATTGCGTTAATTCTTTGTCAATTCGGGTAGATTCATAACAAGAAAAGAATTATTATGTCAAAACGTAAGAGAATTTCGGGTGCGAAAACCGGCAACAGCAGCTTTATTTGCTGGTAAAATTGATGGTACACAATAGTAAACGATTAAGAAAGGGAGAGTGGAATGTACAAGCACTTAGCAGGAATTATTATAACAATTGCAGTCATGGCAGCAGCGATTCCTTCCCATACAAATGCCGAGAGCCTTAACAATAACCAAGAGGTATACAAATTCTTGCAAAATGCATTTCATACACAGGTTTCGCTGAGCGAGGAAGAGCGAAGCATGAAGGAAGTCGATGAATTGCTTGACCCATATTTTTCTGAAGAGCCTAAAGCTGAATTTCTGAATGAAAACCTTGTTTCAGAGAATGGCAAGTATTTTACCCTTGGATCTGATGCTGCTGCATATTACATTCCCTTCTTTACGTATTCAGATAGTACAAAAGTAGTTAAAGAAGGAAGCAAAATTTATGTGTATGAATACTTTCCGGAAAATAATGAAGGCCCAGTAGAATACGAAGGTCACTATGAGGGACTTTTACTTGTGGAACAAGAAGGGGAATTTAAAGTCGCCAAATTCCTGGGTGAAAATATACCCGAGAAAATTTTAAAGAAAGCCGAGAGTAATGAAGAAGCAGCAACACAAAGCTCATTTAAAACACCTGAAAATCCAAATTGGATTAACAAACCGTCGTATCAATTCGGTTTCCTGCTGAATCCATTCGACGCTTTGTTTCGTTCCGGAAGTATGGTTTTAACAGATAATAAACAAGGTATAATTGCTTTATTTGAACATCAGGAATTAAACGGGCAGCTGGCATCCAATTAGATGATAGGAGCTTAAAAGCTTAGCTTTTAAGCTCCTATTTTTATTATTGCAGCCTGACAGGCAGGAGATCCATGCAATTGAAGTTTCACTTTATGCCATCATCTAATACAGATTGCAGTCTTTCCAGGTCAAATCCCCTAATGACAGTATCTCCGATGACAATTGTTGGAGTGGAAAAAGATTTATATTGTCTGGTCAGCTCTTTGTGGGCTGCTGCATCTTTTTTAATATCTTTTATCGTATAAATATATCCTTTTTCATTCAAAAACATCTTCGTAATCTCACAGGGCGGACAATCCGGCTGTGTGTATAAAACAATTTCTTTCAAAGTGCTTCCCCCTGAGTTTTTTGTTATTCCATCATAATGCAGGATATTAAAGTAAGCAATCAGTTTGTTTTTTGCATATAATCTATCAATCCCATAGAGCAGACAGCGATATCCACAGAAAGGATCTTATATACAGGGTGGTCAGATGGGATGCCTCTGCCATTTAGATTGGCTTTAATTTTTTCTTCAAGCATGGCTTGCGCTGCCTGTGTCTGCTGATCAATAGAACCGCCTTCAGATACGGCAATTCTGCCTGTATGGAGGAATATCTTAAGCCAATCCTTAATTTGCCTGTAGACCTCTTTTGGGTTTGTACTCATTCCATAATGGCCAAAGAAAATAAAATCAAGATCCATTTTTTCATACATGCCAATGGATTCGAGCATTTTGCCTGGATCGAATTGGTTTGGTGAAGTTGAGGGCAGATACATTTCAATTCCATTTTCTTTTAATTGAGGATAAGATACACCAGCCGTGTCTCCTGTGAACATTCCATTTAAAGCAGGATGAAAGATACTGAAGTGGTGATTAGCGTGCCCAGGTGAATGAAAAAATTTCAGAGTGCAATTTGGTCCTATTTTAAGCTCTTCTTCATGTTCTTTTGTGATAATTTTATCCTCTCGAACAGGCAAAATAGGATTAAACAGTCCATCAAATTTATCTCCGTAAACAGCTTTTGCACCAGCAATTAAGCGTGAAGGATCTGCTAAGTGCCTGCCGCCTTTCGGGTGGACAATAACCTTTGCATTCGGACAATGGGTTAGTAAAAGGCCTGTGCCGCCTGCATGGTCAAGATGAATATGGGTAACGATGATATACTCAACTTCCTCAGGCCGAATGTGAAGCTGGCTTAGCCCTTCCAGTATGTAGGGAATTGAAGGGCTTGCGGAAGTTTCAATCAAAGTCAGCTTTTCCTCTGTTAAGACATATGTACCGGTACGTTTTTCCAGTGAAAGATCAAAATCGTCAATTAAATATAGATTTTCCGCTAATTTTTCAGGTTTTGCCAAAAAAAATCACATCCTTTATAAAGCTTTTGCTTGTACAAACACCTGACAATATTTTATTCTGTTAATATTGGTATGTAAAGCATCGAGCTTGAATATTCTGAATTTATTTCTTTAGGATAGAAACATGCCAAAAGAGAAACCTAAATGTAGAATTATGGGTTTTGTTTTGGAAAGGAGAGAGAGCATGTCACAGCTTCAAGGTATATTAACACGCTTAAAGAGCTTACAGGAACAAGCAACAGGCGGAGAGCCAATGCAAAGATTTTTTGAGGTGAATGGTGAAAGGAAATGCCAGGTAACTTTTCATCCGAAAAATGAAACATTTGAACTGGAAGTATATTACGATAAAGAAAAGCCAAAAAGATATCAATTCGACAACATTGATATGATTACGATCGAAATTTTCGATTTGATTCAATAATCCACCATATACATAAGGGGCCTTTTGGGCCTCTTTTCTTATTAAAAACAGCTTGAAGAAAAAGCGTGCTATAATATGAAATATCAATCTTCCAGAGGTGTGAAATGTATTATCTGCTCATGATTTTGCTGTTTTTTACAGTTCTTCTTTTGCTTGCAGATTTAATTAATACAAAAAAAGAAGTAATCCGGATCAGGAAAACTCTTGAAGAAATGAAAGAAATTTTAAAAGATAATAAGGACTCGAAAAAATAGGTATTGAGAACAATAAGTAATAAAGGACCCTTTGATTTGAGGTGAAGCAGAATGATGCCAATTGTAACATGTCCAGGATGCATGGCTGAAAAAGACATCGATGCCGTTTTAACCGCACAGTCCAATCAAAATGTTATTTTTCGCTGTCCTGACTGCGGCTATGAAGTAAAAGACATTCAAACGAGCAAAGGTTAATAGGGGCAAAATGCCGGAGACTATGATAAAATGGGTAAGAAGTATAACTAATTTTTGAGGAGTTTTCGGCGATGATCAGTCTCCATAGCGAGGAATTTTTAGAATTTAACATAAGTGATTTCATGATTCCTTCTGAACGGGTAGCACATGTACAGGTTGGCAATAACCTGGAGCATGCCCTCTTAGTGTTAACAAAAAGCGGATATACAGCAATACCTGTACTAGACCCGCAATATAAGCTGCAGGGCTTAATCAGCACACCCATAATCATGGATTCTATTCTCGGGCTAGAGCGGATCGAATTTGAGCAGCTGGAGCAAAAAAGGGTTGAAGAGGCTATGAACAGAAATATCCCGCGGCTTGATGCTGAGTCCTCTATACAGCAATCGATCGAGCTTTTAGTTGACCATCCCTTTATATGTATAGAAAACAAGGAAGGCTACTTTGAGGGAATACTGACTCGCAGAACAGTTTTGGATCAATTAAATAAGCACATCAGACGATTAAATAAGCGATAAACATCATTCAGCTCCCAGCAGTGGGAGCTTGCTTTATTTTCAATGATGAGAGTACCGGTGTATTTATTTCCGCTACTTGCAGGCGTTATTCATGTTTTTATTCATTTTGGAGGGGAAATGCTTGAGTCAGACTTTACATAAAAAAATGCCGGAAGGAAAGAGAAAAGTTACGAAAAAGCCTTTTGTGCTTGCTTCAGTTATGCTTGCCATGTTTATGGGAGCTATAGAGGCAACCATTGTTTCAACCGCAATGCCTGCCATTGTAGGGGATTTAGGCGGATTTGCTTTATATAGCTGGGTGTTTTCAGCTTATCTGTTAATGAATGCTGTGACTGTTTTAATTTATGGCAAGCTCTCAGACTTATTTGGGCGGAAGCCCGTTTTGACATTCGGGATTATCATATTTTTAATTGGTTCCATTTTATGCGGTTTTGCTGAATCGATGACAGCACTGATCATTTTCCGATTAATCCAGGGGGTTGGAGCTGGAGCAGTCATGCCGATAGCAACCACCATAGTCGGGGATATCTATACAAAAGAGGAAAGGGCACAGGTTCAGGGTTATTTATCAAGCGTATGGGGTATTTCAGCCATAATGGGTCCTGCAATAGGAGGGCTTCTAGTTGAATTCGTCAGCTGGCGATATGTTTTTTGGGTGAACATTCCGCTTGGCATTATGGCTATAGCAGGCTTATGGCTCTTCCTTCATGAGAATGTGGAAAGAAAAAAGCATCAGATCGATTATGCAGGGGCTGTGCTATTAACGGTTTCCATCTCATCTCTGATGTTTGTGCTTGTTGAGGGAGGAACAAATTGGGCATGGAATTCCATCGAAGCAATCAGCCTTATAGCGGTTAGTGTGATTTCCTTTATTTTATTTATCCTGCAGGAACAAAAAGCTGCAGAGCCGATGATGCCTTTTAATATTTGGAAGGAAAAACCGATTTTAATTGCTAATTTAGCTTCACTGACAACTGGTGTGATGCTGATAGGGATTTCCAGTTTTCTGCCGGCATTTGTCCAGGGTGTGATGGAAAGGTCGCCGATTGTTGCAGGTTTTACACTTACGACCATGTCGATAGGTTGGCCAATAGCTTCTGCAGCTGCAGGCAAGCTTCTTTTGAAAATTGGTTTTAGAAGCACCTCTGTAATAGGGGGAGTATTCTTAATTGCAGGGAGCATATTATTTGTCACACTCACTCCTGAAGCAGGACCTGTATGGGCGGCGGCTGGAAGCTTTCTGGTCGGGGCCGGCATGGGATTAACTAGCACTGCTTTTATTGTATCCATTCAGAGTACAGTGGAATGGAAGCAAAGAGGAATAGCTACTGCTGCCAATATGTTTATGAGAAATCTTGGCAACACTATAGGAGCAGCCTTGCTGGGCGGGATTCTGAACAGCCAGATAAAATCATATATACAGAATAATGGTGAAGGCATAGATTCCAGCCTATCTTTAGATTCAGCAAATGTACTTTTAAATGAAGAAGCGAGAAACAGCCTGAATACGGGAGTGAAGGAAATCCTGCAAAATGGTCTCACCATTTCACTTCATTCAGTGTATTATGCGGTACTATTATTTGCTGTTATAAGTTTCTTACTGGTAATTGCTCTGCCAAAGCATGAAAAGGAAGCTGCCGATTAAACGGCAAGAGATCTCTGCATTTAATTTGCAGAGATTTTTATATTCTTAAAGAACTGTAAGCTTTTAAGGTGCTGATGTCCTTTCTAATGATAATGAAACTCTAATTCAATTAAGATATACTATAAGAAAAAGTTATGAGGGGAAGATGTTTATGTCTTCACTTACGGAATTTCACCTTTTATCAGTGCTGGCACAGGAAATGAATATGAGAAAAGCGGCTGAACGTTTATTTGTTTCGCAGCCAGCCCTTTCACAGCGTCTTGTAAATATTGAAAAGGAATGGGGCAGCAAACTATTCCTCCGCTCACAAAAGGGTTTGTCACTGACGCCCGCTGGAGAAATCGTATTACAATTCATTAATGAAGTTCTTGCGAAGGAAGAAAAGGTCAGGGAGTCAATTACAGCCTTGAATTCAGAGGTCCATGGCACCTTAAAAATTGCAGTTGCTTCAATCGTAGGGCAGAATTGGCTGCCTCAAGTTCTTAAGAAGTTTGTCAGCCGCTATCCCCAGGCAAAAATTTCACTGATCACCGGCTGGAGCAGTGAAATATTAAAATCGCTCTATGATGATCAGGTTCACATTGGAATTATTAGAGGGACTCCGGACTGGAAGGGGATTAAAATCCCTTTATTTAAGGACAGTCTTTATCTAGTGGATACAGAGATTACAAGGCCGGAGCAGGTCCTTGAAACAGACAGGCCCTTCATTCAGTTTAAGAGTGATTCCAACTATTATCAGGAAATTCAGGACTGGTGGCTGCGGCAGTTCAAAACGTCTCCAAAACGGACAATAGTAGTTGATCAAATTGAGACGTGCAAGCAAATGACTTTCAATGGAATAGGATATGCCATTCTTCCAGCCATTACACTGAATGGTGCGGAGAAAAATATTTTTAAAATCCCGCTGCTGGATGAAAATAATTTGCCGATTAAGCGTGATACATGGCTGCTGGGATATGAATCCGCCTTTCAGCTCAAGCAAGTTCAGGCATTTGTTGAGTTAATTAAGGAGCATATTGAAGAAGAAGGAAAAGGATATCACCCATGACTTCTATTTTCATTTATTTTTCTTGTTTTCAGCGCTTTTGTTTGTTAAAGTAATGCTAGTTGCAATGTTATACATAGAGGAGGATTTTTAATATGAAAATGATGGATGCCAATGAGATTATTTCATTTATCCAGAACAGCACAAAATCAACACCTGTAAAGGTTTATATTAAAGGTGAATTAGAAGGAATCGACTTCGGTGATTCAGCAAAGGCCTTTATAAATGGCAGTACCGGTGTGGTTTTTGGTGAATGGTCTGAAATTAGCCAGGCAATTGAAGCAAATCAGTCACAAATTGAAGATTATGTTATTGAGAATGACCGCAGAAACTCAGCGATTCCACTGCTTGATATGAAAAATATTAAAGCCCGCATTGAGCCGGGGGCAATCATCCGCGACCAGGTTGAAATCGGTGATAACGCTGTAATCATGATGGGGGCATCCATTAATATTGGTTCAGTGATCGGAGAAGGTACAATGATTGACATGAATGTTGTCCTTGGCGGAAGAGCAACAGTCGGCAAGAATTGCCATATTGGAGCAGGAACTGTGTTGGCTGGAGTTATTGAGCCTCCTTCAGCAAAACCTGTTGTTGTAGAAGATGATGTAGTTATAGGAGCCAATGCAGTGGTTCTGGAAGGTGTAACTGTTGGTAAGGGTGCAGTAGTTGCGGCAGGTGCGATTGTCATTGATGATGTGCCTCCTTACACTGTGGTGGCAGGAACACCAGCTCGTGTAATTAAAGAGATTGATGAAAAGACTAAGTCTAAAACAGAAATTAAGCAGGAGCTTCGCCAATTATAAGAGTTTGAAAGCGTGGATTGCGATCCGCGCTTTTTCTAAAGGTGAAAGCCTTTTGGTTACCCAAGACTGCTATAGCGTTAATGAAATATAAGGGGCATTTTTAACAAGGGGGAAGAAAGTTTGGACACAAACAATCCATTCGTTGCATTACGGCGGGAGCTGCACAAAATACCGGAGTTAGGGTTCCGTGAATTTAAAACACAGCAGTTTCTATTAGATTACCTGTATTCTCTTCCTCAGGACAGCATGGAAATTAAAACTTGGAAAACAGGTATTCTTGTGAAAATCAGCGGCAGGAATCCGTCCAAGATGATTGGGTATCGTGCTGATATAGACGGCCTCCCAATCATTGAGGAAACAGGCCTGCCGTTCAAATCCGTGCATAGTGAACAAATGCATGCCTGCGGACATGATTTTCATATGTCGATTGCACTTGGCCTAATAGCAAAATTTATAGAAGAACGCATTAACGATGATTTACTGTTTATATTTCAGCCAGCAGAAGAAGGGCCTGGCGGAGCAGAACCCATGCTTAAATCTGAAATAATGAAAGAATGGAAGCCGGATATGATATTGGCTCTCCATATTGCTCCAGAATATCCCGTCGGAACAATCGCATTGAGAGAAGGGCTGCTGTTTGCAAATACCTCAGAACTTTTCATTGATTTAAAAGGAAAAGGGGGACATGCAGCATATCCGCATAATACCAATGATATGGTTGTGGCAGCATGTACTTTGGTCAGCCAGCTTCAGTCCATCATTTCAAGGAACATTGATCCTTTGGACAGCGCAGTCGTTACAATCGGAAAAATTACAGGTGGCACCGTTCAAAACATCATAGCTGAAAAAGCGAGGCTTGAAGGTACCATCCGAACGTTATCCCCTGAATCAATGAAAAAGGTAAAAAGCAGGATTCAGGCGCTAGTAAAAGGAATTGAAGTTGGGTATGAATGTGAAGCTTCAATCGACTATGGAAGCATGTATCATCAGGTTTACAATGAGACAGCCTTAACGAAGGAATTCATGGAGTTTGCGCGTTCCAACACAGACATAAACGTTGTTGAATGCCGGGAAGCCATGACAGGTGAGGACTTCGGATATATGCTTGAAGAAATTCCAGGCTTCATGTTTTGGCTTGGGGTCGATTCAGAATACGGACTTCATCATGCCAGGCTGAATCCAAATGAAGCGGCAATCGAAAAAGCGATTGAATTGATTGCAGCATATTTAAGGTATAAAGGATAAGTCAGCTCATTTTGCAATAAGTATTTACTAAATAAAGTGGAAATGTTAAAAAAGCTGATTTCGCAGCACCTTTTTAGGTTCTGCGAAATCAGCTTTTTGCTTACGGTTTTATCCGGCAGCACTTTCTGATCCTGCGTGTTTTTGAATGAGCACCTGATGAGGGAATGGAATTTCGATTCCGTTAGCTTCCAGGGCTTCCTTCAGTGCTTTTCTCAGCTGCCGTTCGACAGCCCACTGTTCCATGTTTTCTGTCTTTGCAATAATTCTTAATACAACATCCGATGAGCCTAATGTTTGTACGCCAATGACATTAGGTCCTTCCACAATCGCCTGGTTTACTTCGGCGATTTTGTCGCAGGTTTCCTGAAGTACTGTGATAGCTTCATCAATATTGTCATCATAGGAGATTCCTATATCAACCAGTGCGCGCATATTGCCGCGGGAATGATTGCTCAGACTGGTAATCTCCCGGTTCGGGATATAATGCAATGTACCGTCAAAACCGCGGATTTGAGTAGTTTTTAATCCAATTTGCTCCACTATTCCTGAGTAGCTTCCGGTAGTAACATAATCACCGACATCAATTTGCCTTTCCAGCAATATAAAAAATCCTGTTACTACATCGCTGACAAGGCCTTGAGCTCCAAAGCCGACCGCCAATCCGACTACCCCGGCACCGGCAAGAATGGCAGTTGCTTTTATACCGAAAATCTGAAGAATCGTAACAGCAAAAATAAAAATAAGTACGTAAGAGAAAATGTTTTTAGCAAGACTTTGCAGTGTCTTCGATCTTCCCGGAGATATTCTTTCCTTCCTCCCGATTCCCTCAAAACTTTTATGTATGATTTTATTCCCCGCAGACTTAACGATTAAAAATGCAAAATAGATAGCTGCCAGCTTTAATAGAATAAGTCCGGCATCAATCAGCAGGGCTTCCCAATTTATTTGCGATAAATTTAGATTCTCCATTCTAACGCTTCCTTTCAGTATGATTAAAGTCATCATTTTATCGCAACAGCACTTTATATGCAAACGGTTAGCCTTTCTATCATTCGGGCAGCTCTATATACTGGCTGGATGTGAAAAACTAAATTACTGATATGCAGGATTTTAGATCGAAAGCCTTTTAGCGATTTCAAAGGGTATTAATAAAGATTAGGAGTTTGAATAGACTCATTAAGAAGATAAGCTTAAAAAAAGTGGAAAAATCAAACAAAAAGGGGTGGAAAAATACTTCGAAACTCGATATATTTAATATTACGTTCTAACTTTTCTAATTTTTCCGCAAATTAAAGGGGGCATGCAGATGGAAACATTTAAAAAGTTAAAGCAATATTACTGGCCATATAAACATTACTTTCTCTGGTCCATATTCTTTCTGTTTATTGTGACAGCGATTACGGTTGTGTATCCAATGATCCTTCAGCTGACAATTGATGAGGTTGTCATTGGGGGAAATTATGGGTGGATACCTTATTTGGCTTTAGGCTTCATTGCCATAATGGGTGTAAAAGGGGCAGCGACATATATCCATCAGTACACTGGTGATTTGTTTGGGATCACATCGGTCTATAAACTTAGAAATGTACTTTATGAAAAGCTGCAGTTCTTGCCGTTTCGATATTATGACAATGCAAAAACAGGCGATTTAATGTCTCGGCTTACTGCTGATGTTGAGGGGTTCCGTTTTTTTCTTTCATTCGGATTTTCTGAACTCATACGTTTTGTTTTACTGATCTTTATCAGTGTTTCGGTCATGTTTTATTATTCTATTCCACTGGCGATTGTCACTCTTATTACGCTGCCTTTTCTTGCGGTAGTCACCTTTAAATTCGATAAAGCTGTGCATCCGGCATTCCGGAGCATCCGCAAATCATTCGGACGGCTGAATACAAAAGTTCAGGAGAATATAAGCGGAATTAATACAGTGAAGTCATTATCACGGGAAGATTTTGAGATAAATAAATTCAATGACTCTAACAGTGACTATAAAGATAAATATCTCTTTACATCGGATATTTGGGCTAAGTATTTTCCTTTAATGGAGTTTCTGGGCAATTTAAGTGTTGTATTGCTCCTGGCTTACGGAGGTTATCTTGTTATGGCTGGCAGTCTGAAGCCAGGGGAGCTTGTCGCTTTTTACAGCCTTCTCTGGTATATTATGTGGCCTATTATGAACCTTGGATTCATCGTTAATCTCTTTTCTCAGTCCAAAGCTTCCGGAGAGCGGCTTATTGAGATCCTTGAGGCAGATAATGAAATTGAGGATATAGAATCATGTGTTAAAGCAGAACGTTTGCTGGGTGAGGTGGAATTTCGCAATGTTACGCTGAAATATACCCAGGATGATAATGACGCTTTATCCAACATCTCTTTTCATGCTGAGCCAGGAAAGGTAATTGGGTTAATAGGCTCGACAGGATCAGGAAAAACGAGCTTAACACAGCTTATGACAAGATTTTATGAGCCAGTTGAAGGTCATGTGATTATAGATGGTGTAAATGTGCAGGAATACTCTCTTCAATCTCTGAGAAGAAATATCGGCTTTGTTCTCCAGGAATCCTTTTTGTTTTCTTCTTCGATTAAAGCAAATATTGCATTCGGAAAGCCTGAATCCACTATGGAGGAAATCATTGAAGCTGCCAAACGTGCACAGGCACATGAATTTATCATGGAGCTTCCTGATCAATACGATACCGTTCTTGGCGAAAGGGGCATGGGGCTTTCAGGCGGCCAGAAGCAAAGGATTGCGATAGCAAGGGCCATCTGTGCAGATCCCAGTATTTTAGTATTGGATGATGCAACAAGTGCTGTGGATATGGAAACAGAATTCAGAATACAAAAAGCCTTGAAAGAAGTAATGGCTGATCGAACTACCTTTATCATTGCCCACCGGATTTCTTCCCTGAAGCATGCAGATGAAATACTTGTACTAGAGAACGGGAGAGTGGCAGAACGGGGAACACATGAAAAGCTTCTTAAAAATAATGGCCCATATCAGCGGATTTACGATATTCAATATCAGGACCGCGATAAGGTTCTCCAATCAAATGCAGGCTAGGAGGTGCCTCCTTGAAAAAAAATAAAACAAAAAATGAAAATGTGTTAAATAGATTTCAATACTCAGCCGACGAAATTATTGAGAAGCCTTTTAACTGGAAGCAAATGCTGCGCTTATTCAGTTATATGGAGCCATACAGAAAAAATTTACTTCCGCTCTCAATTATTATGGTATTAATAAATACAGCAGTCAGGCTTATAATTCCCATCTTAATCGGTGTGTATACGTTAGATAAAGCTTTGATTGAAAAGGACGGCAGGCTGCTCGCCATTCTGGTTTCAGTGATTGCAGTACTCTATACCATTTCATATGCTGCAAACTATTACAGGATAAAATGGATGAATAAGCTTGGCCAAAGTGTAATTTATGATCTTCGGAAACATTTATTTACACACGTACAGACGCTTTCGCATCGTTTTTTTGATCAGCGTTCAGCAGGATCCATACTGGTAAGGATTATGAATGACATAAATTCGCTTCAGGAGCTGTTTACCAATGGGGTCATAAATCTGCTGATGGATCTGATTATGCTGGCAGGGATTTTTATTATTTTATTTACACTAAGCCCAGAACTGACTCTGGCAATCATGGTCATTTTGCCCATCATGTTTTTTATCTCGACCAGCTTGCGCAGAAATATCCGTAGATCGTGGCAAACGGTCCGGTTAAAACAATCCAAATTGAATTCTCACTTAAATGAAAGCATTCAGGGGATAAGGATTACCCAGTCTTTTACACAGGAAAAAGAGAATATGGCATTCTTTGATGGTGTGAATACTGAGAACTTTGAAAGCTGGAGAAATGCATCTCAGAAAAATGCAATGTTCAGGCCGCTGGTTGAATTGACCAATGCCCTGGGTACCGCTGTACTGATTTGGTTTGGGGCACATCTGATTCAGGATGGGTCAATCTCAATCGGTGTATTTGTTTCTTTTGCCTTTTATTTAGGGATGTTCTGGGAGCCTATTTCCCGTCTTGGAATGGTTTATAACCAGCTTCTCATGGGAATGGCTTCCTCTGAACGAATCTTTGAGTTTCTTGATGAGAAACCAATCGTATCAGAAAGGAACGATGCATTTCATTTACAGGAGATAAAAGGGAAGATTGAATTTGAGAATGTCACATTTTCCTATGATGAAAAAAGAACAGCCTTAAATGGGGTTTGCCTTGAGATAAAAGCAGGGCAAACCGCGGCGCTTGTGGGGCATACAGGATCAGGTAAAACGACCATAGCAAATTTAATCAGCCGCTTTTATGATCCTTCGGGAGGTTCTGTAAAAATAGATGGCTATGACCTGAAGGATGTATCTTTATCAAGTTTGCGCAAGCAAATCAGTGTGGTGCTGCAGGACACTTTCATATTTTCCGGAACAATCTATGATAACATCCGTTTTGGCAGACCTGATGCAACTGATGAAGAAGTAGTGGAAGCAGCCAAAGCCGTTGGTGCACATGGGTTTATTGCAAAACTTTCAAAGGGATACGAGACTGAAGTGGAGGAAAGAGGAAATATATTATCGGTGGGTGAGAGGCAACTCCTCTCCTTTGCCCGTGCTTTACTTGCAGACCCTCGTATTCTTATACTAGATGAAGCTACTGCCAGTATTGACACTGAGACAGAGGTCAAAATCCAGCAGGCTTTAAAAACACTCTTAAAGGGAAGAACGGCCATTATTATTGCCCATAGGCTATCCACAATCCGTGAATCCGATCAAATCTTTGTGCTTGATCATGGAAATATTTTAGAAAAAGGAAATCATGAAGAATTAATGAATGCAAAAGGTGAATATTATCATTTGGTAAAAGCACAATTCAATATGCTTGATGCAATGTGAATGAACAAAAAAACCTCCGAGCGTCCGAGCGGAGGTTTTATTTTATCAGGAAGGAATATCTAATAGCTATACTTCTGTTTATGCTAATATGGTATTATTGTCTATATTGCTAACTATTCTGGGGGAAGATAGGATGAAGAAAGAATTTGCTGTTATCGGACTTGGACGTTTTGGAGGAAGTATCTGCCATGCTCTGGCTGAAGAAGGAATGGAAGTAATGGCGATTGATGTAAATGAAGACCGGGTGAACGAATTCGCGAAAATCGCTTCACACGCAGTGGTTGGCGATACCACGGATGAATCCGTTATCAAGAGTTTGGGAATACGCAATTTTGACCATGTTATCGTAGCAATTGGCGATAATATTCAAGCCTCCATCCTGACGACTTTAATTTTAAAAGAGGTAGGAGTAAAAAAAATTACGGTTAAAGCTCAAAATGATTATCATGCAAAGGTATTGAGGAAAATAGGGGCAGATCATGTTGTTCATCCTGAACGGGATATGGGCAGAAGAATAGCCCATAGTATCGTTTCAAATAATGTTCTGGATTATCTGGAACTATCAGATGAGCATAGCATAGTAGAAATTGTTGCTAATGAAAAACTTGCTGGCCATAGCATTATTGATCTTGATATCCGTGCAAAGTACGGAATCAACATTGTTGCCATCAAAAGAAAAAATGAAATTATTGTGTCTCCGCAGGCGAATGAAAAAATACAATTTGACGACATCCTTATAGTTATTGGAGCAGACGTAGATATCAACCGTTTTGAAAAGAAAGTGATGTCTTAATTTGAAAAAGGCTGTATCTCTTACTAGAGAGATACAGCCTTTTTTTCTTATACTAAATACATTATAGATCCACACGAGCCCATGAAGGTTATTAAACTTCCATGATAATCGGTAAAATCATTGGACGGCGCTTTGTTTTTTCATAAAGGAAGGGTGCAAGTGTGTCAGTGATTTCATTCTTGATTTCTGACCATTGAGTTGTTCTGCGTTCCATAACTTTGCTTAAGTGTTTTGTAATGAGTGCCTGTGCATCATTGATTAAATCTCCGGATTCCCTCATGTAGACGAATCCGCGGGAAATTAAGTCAGGGCCAGCAGCAATTTTGAAATCCTTCATATTGATGCTCACTACGACAACCACTAAACCTTCTTCAGATAGAATGCGGCGGTCCCGTAAAACGATATTTCCGATATCACCAATTCCGCTTCCGTCAATATAAACAGAACCAGACGGTATTTTACCTGCTACTTGAGCAGAATCTTCGCTCAGGGCCAGGACTTCACCATTATCCATGATGAAGCAGTTTTCTTCATCTACTCCACAATCCACAGCTAATTTGGCATGCATTTTCTGCATTCTGTATTCACCATGAATCGGCATGAAGAATTTTGGCTTAATTAAACGAAGCATTAGTTTTTGTTCTTCCTGGCCGCCATGACCGGATGTATGAATATCGCTTAATTTGCCATAAATGACTTCTGCACCTGCACGGGAAAGTCTGTCAATAGTTCTGCTGACACTAATTGTGTTCCCGGGAATGGGTGAGGAAGAGAATACAACAGTGTCGCCAGGAATGATTTGGATCTGGCGATGCGTTCCGTTAGCAATTCTTGATAGGGCTGCCATTGGCTCTCCCTGGCTTCCTGTACATAGGATTGTCACCTGGTTGGCTGGAAGTCTATTAATTTGATGGGCATCAATAAAGGTGTCTTTTGGTGCCTGAATATAACCCAATTCCTGTCCGATATTTATAGCTGCTTCCATGCTTCTTCCAAAAACAGCAATCTTTCGGCCATTCGTGACGGCCGCTTCAGTCACCTGCTGAAGACGGTGAATATTAGAAGCGAAAGTGGCAAAGATAATCCGTCCTTCAACTTTGCGGAAGATGTCATGTATGCTGTCGCCAACTCGGCGTTCAGACATGGTGAATTCAGGTATTTCACTGTTTGTGCTGTCAGAAAGCAGACAAAGGACGCCTTCCTTTCCGATTTCAGCCATTTTTGTCAAGTTGGCCGGCTCTCCCACAGGAGTGAAGTCGAATTTGAAGTCCCCAGTGTGAACAACTTGTCCAGGCGGCGTTTTAACAACGATGCCATATGAATCAGGGATACTGTGAGTCGTCCGGAAAAAAGTCACAGAAGTTTTCCGGAACTTAATGATATCGTCTTCCTTGATTTCATGAAGAGTGGTTTGTCTCAAGAGTCCGTGTTCTTCAAGTTTGTTTCTTAGTAGGCCAAGGGCCAGCTTTCCGCCGTAGACAGGGATGTTAACTTCTCTTAGGAGATATGGAATTCCACCGATATGGTCTTCGTGCCCATGAGTGATAAATAATCCCTTAATCTTATCTTCATTTTTCACTAAGTAAGTGTAATCAGGAATAACATAATCGATTCCAAGTAGCTCGTCCTCAGGGAATTTAATTCCAGCATCAATCAGGATAATTTCATCCTGGAATTGGACAGCGTAAGTATTTTTTCCGATTTCACCCAGTCCGCCCAGGGCAAAAACGGCTGTTTGATCATTTTTAACAAATTTCATAAATTACTCAATCTCCAATACTTTAAAGTCTTCATTTTGTCTTTCGTATTCCAGGAATTCTCCTTGGACAGATGTTACAAATTCAATATTATAGTTGCGGTCAGCCAGCTTTAAGCGAACGTCTCTCTCAGAATCGCCTTCCACAAAAATGGTTTTTGTTTTTTCTCTAACCGGTACCTCTGTCTTAGAATCCTGATAATATACCTTGAAAATCATTTCTATCTCTCCTTAATCCGATAAAAAACTTTTATCTAATATATAAAATAATAACATGTATTACATGTTTTTTCCTGCCGGATATGAATAATAAATTCTTCTCAGTGCTAATATGCTCCCGAATCTATGTAAAAAAGTATACTGATAACCAATTTACAATAAGGAAGGAGCCCTTCGCAAGTTTGAAGGGCTCAAATTTGTCAGGCAATTGATTTTTTTCGAAGCATTTCATTCCACTGTTTTAAAAGCTTCTTTCTCAGCTTCTTTAACATAGTGGATCAACTCCTTACTTTCTATTTTAAACGATCCTTGTCCAAAGTAAAGGCAGCAAGGACGTTTTAAACAGATTTTTGTAAATAATGAGGTCTCTTTTAATAACTGTCTAGCGCAGGGAGCCTACCGCCTTGAGTTGTCAAGGGGCGGGGCAGGCGCATCTGCTTTTCTTAATTATATTATATGGTAAAATAGTTAAATCTCTCATGGGTAAAAATGGAAATGTTGTCTGTTAATAGCATGGAAATTGACTTTTTAACTTTATGGGTTTAGTGTTTTATTACGATAAATCATGTCATAGCAGCCAGTAAAAAAACGCTTGAAAGGAAGTTAATTTTAAAATGAAAAAGATTGTTTTCTTTGATATAGATGGGACCTTATTGGATCACGATAAAAACTTGCCGGACAGTACGAGAGAGGCAATCGGCAAGCTGAAAAAGAACGGAACTTTCGTGGCAATTGCCACTGGCAGGGCGCCTTTCATGTTTGAAAGTCTTCGCAGAGAACTTGATATTGATTCATTTGTCAGCTTTAATGGCCAATATGTAGTATTCGAAAACGAACCCATTTATCGTAATCCTCTTAAATCATCTGAGATTGAAAAGCTATATCTTCATGCACAGTCAAATGGGCATCCATTGGTGTTTATGAATGAGAAAACGATGAAATCCACAGTACACCACCATGCATTTATTGAAAAAAGCATGGGCAGCTTAAAGTTTCCGCATCCTGAGGAAGATCGTGAGTTTTACAGCGGAAGGGAATTGTATCAATCGCTCCTGTTCTGCGAGGAAAAAGATGAGGAAAAGTATATTTCTTCTTCTATATATCCTGATTTTGGCTTTATCAGATGGCATCCATACTCTGTTGATGTTTTGCCTGCAGGCGGTTCTAAAGCTGAGGGAATAAAACAAATGATTAAAAGGCTTGGGTTTGATTTGAAGGATGTATACGCGTTTGGAGATGGACTAAATGATATAGAGATGCTAAACGCTGTAGGAACCGGAATAGCAATGGGCAACGCAGAAGATGTGGTTAAGAAGGCTGCAGACCATGTAACCTCCGGTGTTGACGATGAAGGAATTTGGAAGGGGCTAAAGGAACATCAATTAATATAGGAAATGAAGGAAAGCATCCGAGTAATTAGCTGGAGGCTTTCCTTTTGTCATGCTATGGATCAGCAAGCTACCGCTCTATAGCAATTGCATTTTCAATTGGATGAAACGGATTTTGTTTATTAATGTGATCGTAAAACATGATTCCGTTCAGATGATCAATTTCGTGCTGAAATACAATGGCTGGCAGCCCTTTGAGCTTGAGTTTTACTTCATTGCCCTGCAAATCAGTACCTTTTACTGTCACTTTTGCATATCTGGGTACAAAACCGGGTATGGATTCATCAACAGATAAACAGCCTTCTCCTTCAGCCAGATAAGAAAGCTGCACAGAATGACTAATGATCTTAGGGTTGAAGAGAGCATAACTGTATAGATCCTGGTTATAGGTTACATGAACAGCGATCATCCGCCTGGAAACATTAATTTGAGGAGCAGCTAAACCAATGCCTGCCCTTAAGCCATATTTTGCAGAAAGCTCTGGATCCTGGCTGTTTTTTACATATTCCATCATTTCTTTTAAGATTTGTATTTCTTCTGCAGATGGTGGCATGTTGACTTCCGCGGCAATTTTCCTTAAAGTTGGGTGGCCGTCGCGAATAATATCTTTCATGCTCAGCATGATTATCACTCCCGCTAAGTAATAAAGAATAGAAAAATGGCTAAATTATTGGCAAGAAGATCAAATGACATAGCCAAAAAAAACCATGAGTCTATTTAATTATATTCAGTCTATCAGAGCGGGGCAAAAAAGTTAATAAGAGAAGGCGCCTTTGGCACCTTCCCAAATAATTAAAACTTCCAGCAAGCGCAGCCAACTATGATTAAGAGAATGAATAATACTACTATTAACGCAAAACCTCTGCCGCAGCCGGCTCCTGCTACTGGATATCCGCATCCAAAACCGTAACCGCCATATCCGTACATGAAGGATAACCTCCCTAAAGTAAGATTATCGTCCATTTTTTTGAATTGCCGCATCGGACGATTAATATAGCCTATGTTTTTAATGATGTTTGGTGTAGGCCTATGCCCAAGTCATAAAGGAAAAATGGAGTGAATAGATTTAAATTATACTTGTAATGAGGACAAGCTTCTGCAATGATGCGAAGAGTGTCAAACCAAAGGGCTATTGTCAAACCGGGCAGGTACCTTTATAGTTAAAAATGTTATAAGTAAGGAGGTTTCAAGGTGTTGATTTTGAACAAAAGTAGACTGCTGCTTGTTTTTATCATAGGGGCTTTCATCCTCACAGGCTGTATGAACAGTCCGGATCCCGAGGAAAAAATATATGATGTGCTGGAGAGTGTTGTAGCTAAAGAAAAGGATTTTGAAAAGCAGCAGGAACCGCTCGTGAAGCTGGAGAAAAGAGAAAAGGAATTATACGATAAAATTATCAACCTGGGAATGAAGGATTTCGAGGAAATTAAAAAGCTGTCTGATGAAGCTTCCGCCATTGTGGATCAGCGGGTAGCTCACATGGAGAAAGAGCAGGAAAGCATCCAGGCGTCGAAAAAAGAATTTGAGACATTATCTCCGACCATAGAGGAGATAGAGGATCAAAAATTGAAAGATAAAGCTAAAGAGCTGTATGAGATCATGATGGAAAGGTATAAAATCCATGATGCTCTTTACAAGGATTATTCTAAAGCGACTCAATTAGATGAAGAGTTGTATGCCATGTTTAAAAAGGAGGATCTTACTCTAGAACAGCTGGAAGGCCAAGTGAGCAAAATAAATGATATGTATGAAAAGATACTGGCTTCAAATAAACAGTTCAATGAAAAAACAAAAGAGTATAACGAAGCCAAACTGGATTTCTATAAAGAAGCAGGACTTGAAATAAAAACAGAAGGATAATATTAATGCCGGCATATTAATGCCCGGCATTTTTTTGCTTTTGCTATTCTTAAAAGCAATTGAATGAGAGGAAATGCCGCTCGGGATGAATCCGCTTTCTTTTTGAGGGCGGTACTTTTTATTTTAAAATAATGACGGGAGGGTTTTCTTTACTATAACACATCGAAATATAATAGTTTTTTATAGTACAGATGCGATTCAGTCGATAATACAGTTTTGATTATCAATAAAAAATATAAAAAGTATGGAAACTGTGAAAAACAAAAAGCAAGGTAATTGACTAAGGTCTTGGAGGTGTATTAAACTAAATCTCGTAATTAATTCTGTATCAATTATGTTGCAAAATAAATTGATACAGAATATGATAGTTAAAGATGAACAGAAAGACGTTTTTTTAGAAGTGATCTGTGGAACACTATTTAAAAGTATGCATATGGCAGAAACGAATGTTCTGCTTTTTAGAGATGCTTAATAAAACATGCCGGAAAGAGAAAACTTTTTGCCTTTGGAAAGAGTATCTAATATGGCTTCGTTTTGGGTAACCTAATTTTTGTGTATAAAACTCTATAAACGTCTTTTTATGAAAGGAAAGGGTGACTGATATGGCTTCTAAAACAAAGAAGGCACAATTCGATGCTAAAAAACAGCTCGAAACAGTTGAAGAACAGTTCCAAACTCTACAAATTTTAAACGAAGAAGGCAAGGTTGTTAATGAATCAGCAATGCCTGACTTAAGCGACGAGCAGCTTCAGGAATTAATGCGCCGTATGGTTTATACTCGCATTCTTGATCAGCGATCCATTTCACTTAACAGACAAGGCCGCTTGGGCTTCTATGCTCCTACTGCCGGACAGGAAGCTTCTCAGCTAGCATCTCATTTTGCATTGGAGAAAGAAGATTTCATTCTTCCAGGATATCGTGATGTTCCTCAAATCATTTGGCACGGCCTTCCGTTATACCAGGCTTTCCTATGGTCCCGCGGACACTTTGAAGGCGGAAACATCCCTGAAGGTGTAAATGTCATTTCACCTCAGATTATCATTGGAGCTCAATATATTCAGACTGCAGGGGTTGCCCTTGGAATGAAGAAGCGCGGCGAAAAGAAGGTTGCCATCACTTATACTGGAGACGGCGGTGCTTCACAAGGTGACTTCTATGAAGGCATCAACTTTGCAGGAGCATTCAAAGCACCTGCTATCTTCATTGTTCAGAATAACCGCTTTGCAATCTCTACTCCAGTAGAAAAACAATCAGCAGCAAAAACAATTGCACAAAAAGCAGTGGCTGCCGGAATTCCTGGAATTCAGGTTGATGGTATGGATCCTCTTGCTGTCTATGCAGCTGTTCGCGAAGCGCGTGAACGTGCATTGAATGGTGAAGGTCCTACACTAATCGAAACTTTGACTTACCGCTACGGACCACACACAATGGCCGGTGACGATCCAACGCGTTACCGTACTTCTGACCTGGATAATGAATGGGAAAAGAAAGATCCGCTTGTTCGTTTCCGCAAGTTCCTTGAGGATAAGGGCATCTGGAATGAAGACATGGAAAACGAAGTAATAGAACAAGCAAAAGAAGATATTAAAGAAGCTATTAAAAAGGCTGATGATACACCTAAACAAAAGGTTACTGACCTTATGAACATTATGTATGAAGAAATGCCTTATAACCTAAAAGAACAGTATGAAATATACAAAGAAAAGGAGTCGAAGTAAGCCATGGCGCAAATGACAATGATTCAGGCAATTACTGATGCTCTTCGCACAGAATTGCGCAACGATCCGAATGTATTGGTATTCGGTGAAGATGTGGGCGTAAACGGCGGCGTTTTCCGTGCTACCGAAGGCCTTCAAAAAGAGTTCGGCGAAGAGCGTGTATTTGATACACCTCTAGCTGAATCCGGAATCGGCGGTCTGGCAGTCGGTCTTGGTTTACAAGGCTACCGTCCGGTGCCTGAAATCCAATTCTTTGGATTCGTCTATGAAGTAATGGATTCTATTTCCGGCCAGCTGGCACGCATGCGTTACCGTTCCGGCGGAAGATATAATTCACCGGTTACAATCCGTTCACCATTCGGGGGAGGGGTACATACTCCTGAAATGCATGCTGACAGCCTGGAAGGCTTAATGGCTCAACAGCCTGGGCTAAAGGTTGTGATTCCGTCAACTCCTTATGATGCAAAGGGACTGCTTATCTCTGCAATTCGCGATAACGATCCTGTTATCTTCCTTGAGCATATGAAATTGTACCGTTCTTTCCGTCAGGAAGTGCCTGAAGAAGAATATACAATTCCTCTTGGTAAAGCAGAAGTTAAACGTGAAGGTTCCGACCTGACTATTGTGACTTACGGAGCAATGGTTCATGAATCTCTAAAAGCGGCTGAAGAGCTTGAAAAAGAAGGAAAATCTGCAGAAGTTATCGACTTGCGTACAGTTGCTCCTATTGATATTGAAACAATTATTGCTTCTGTTGAAAAGACAGGAAGAGCAATTGTTGTTCAAGAAGCACAAAAGCAGGCTGGTATTGCAGCAAGTGTCGTTGCAGAAATCAATGATCGTGCTATTCTCAGCCTGGAAGCACCAGTTCTGCGTGTAGCTGCTCCAGATACTGTTTTTGCTTTCCCGCAAGCTGAAACTGTTTGGCTTCCAAACTATAAAGATGTTATTGAAACAGCTAAAAAAGTTCTTGAATTTTAATCGCATTTAACTGATGACACAAGGGGGGAAATATCCCCCTGACGTGTTTTATAATGAACGATCGAAATAATAGGAGGGTGAATTCCATTGGCATTCCAATTTAGATTGCCTGATATCGGTGAAGGTATCCATGAAGGTGAAATCGTCAAGTGGTTTGTAAAGCCAGGTGACGAAGTACAAGAAGATGACGTGCTTTGTGAAGTTCAAAACGATAAAGCGGTTGTTGAGATTCCTTCCCCAGTTAAAGGTAAAGTTGAAGAAATCCTTGTTGAAGAAGGTACAGTTGCAACTGTAGGTCAAGTATTGATTACTTTTGATGCTCCTGGTTATGAAGACCTTAAATTCAAGGGAGATCATGAAGATGAGGCTCCTAAAGAAGAAAAAACAGAAGCGCAAGTTCAGGCAACTGCTGAAGCTGGCCAGGATTTGAAGAAGGAAGAAGCTCCTGCTCAAGATGCACCAAAAGAAGGAGTAGTTATTTCTGAGACGGAAGTAGATCCTAATCGCCGTATTATTGCTATGCCGTCTGTTAGAAAATACGCTCGTGACAAAGGTGTAGATATTCGCCAGGTAGCTGGAAGCGGCAAAAATGGACGCATTCAGAAAGATGATATTGATGCATTCCTGAATGGCGGAGCAAAAGCTGCTGAAGCCACTGCTAAAGAAGACGCACCAAAAGCTGAAGCAAGAGAAACTGCACCTGCAGCTGCACAGGCGATTCCTGCTGGACAATATCCAGAAACTCGCGAGAAAATGAGCGGAATCCGTAAAGCAATTGCAAAAGCTATGGTAAACTCTAAGCATACAGCTCCACACGTAACATTAATGGATGAAATTGATGTTACGAAACTTGTTGCACACCGCAAGAAGTTTAAAGAAGTTGCAGCTAATAAAGGAATTAAGCTTACATTCCTTCCTTATGTGGTAAAAGCATTAACAAGTGCATTGCGTGAATTCCCAGCACTAAACACTTCAATCGATGATGCAGCAGGTGAAATCATCCATAAGCATTACTACAATATCGGTATTGCAGCGGATACTGAAAAAGGTCTTCTTGTGCCAGTTGTTAAGGATGCAGACCGCAAGTCGACATTTGCCATTTCTAATGAAATCAATGAGCTGGCTGGTAAAGCCCGTGATGGCAAGCTTGCTCCAGATGAAATGAAGGGTGCTTCATGCACAATTACAAATATTGGTTCTGCCGGCGGTCAATGGTTTACTCCGGTTATCAATCATCCAGAGGTTGCCATTCTTGGAATTGGCCGTATTGCTGAAAAGCCAGTAGTGAAGGACGGAGAAATTGTTGCTGCTCCAGTATTGGCATTGTCACTAAGCTTTGACCACAGAATTATTGATGGAGCAACTGCACAAAATGCATTAAATCACATCAAGCGTTTACTGAACGATCCAGAACTATTGTTAATGGAGGCGTAATAACAAATGGTAGTAGGAGATTTCCCAATCGAAACAGATACTATAGTCATTGGTGCGGGTCCTGGTGGATATGTTGCAGCGATTCGTGCAGCACAGCTTGGACAGAAAGTAACAATCGTAGAAAAAGCTAATATGGGCGGTGTTTGCTTAAACGTTGGATGTATTCCTTCAAAGGCTTTAATCGCAGCAGGCCACCGCTATGAAAATGCAAAGCACTCAGATGTAATGGGTATTACAGCTGAAAATGTAAAAGTTGACTTTACAAAAGTACAAGAATTTAAATCCGGTGTAGTTAATAAGCTTACTGGAGGAGTAGAAGGTCTTTTAAAGGGCAATAAAGTTGACATCGTACGCGGGGAAGCTTATTTCGTTGATGCGAATACCCTTCGTGTAATGGATGATAATTCGGCACAAACTTATACATTTAAAAATGCAATCATTGCTACAGGATCGCGTCCAATAGAATTGCCAACGTTTAAATTCTCTAAACGAGTTCTTGATTCAACAGGTGCACTGGCACTTCAAGAGATTCCAGAGAAAATCGTCGTTATTGGCGGCGGTGTTATTGGAATCGAACTTGGCGGAGCTTATGCGAATTTTGGTTCTCAAGTAACGGTTCTTGAGGGTGCGGATGATATCCTTGTCGGTTTTGAGAAGCAAATGACATCACTTGTTAAACGGAACTTAAAGAAAAAAGGCGTTGAATTCATTACGAAGGCACTTGCTAAAGGTGTTGAAGAGAATGAAAATGGAGTTACCGTTAAGTTTGAAGAAAAAGGCGAAGAGAAATCTCTTGATGCAGATTATGTATTTGTAATGGTTGGAAGACGTCCAAATACAGACGAACTGGGCTTAGAACAAGCCGGCATTAAGATGACTGAACGCGGTGTTATTGAAATCGATAAACAATGCCGTACGAATGTAAGCAATATTTATGCAATTGGTGATATTGTTGCAGGTCCTCAATTGGCTCATAAAGCTTCTTACGAAGGCAAGATTGCTGCAGAAGCAATTGCAGGCCATAACGCAGAAATTGATTACTTAGCAATCCCGGCTGTGGTATTCTCTGAACCTGAATTGGCTTCTGTAGGATATACTGAGCAGCAGGCTAAAGAAGAAGGAATCGAAGTAACGACAGCGAAGTTCCCATTCGCAGCAAATGGCCGTGCCCTTGCACTTGATTCCACTGACGGCTTTTTAAAGCTAGTGACACGCAAAGAGGATGGCCTTGTAATCGGGGCGCAAATCGCTGGTGCAAGTGCATCTGATATGATTGCTGAGCTTGGATTGGCTATTGAAGCAGGTATGACTGCAGAAGATCTTGCCATGACTATTCATGCTCATCCAACATTGGGTGAAATCACAATGGAAGCAGCAGAAGTTGCTATTGGAAGCCCAATTCACATTGTAAAATAATTAAAAAAATCCTCCCTGCCAGGGGAGGATTTTTTTGTATATGATGACTATTTTTCGTCTTTTTCATCCATTGCATCAGCAAGCGGATGAATGATCTTCTCTTTAGGTACCGTGCCATTAATTTCTACAATCACTTTATCTTGATAGACCAGCAGCATGGCAGGGCAGTTTTCTACATTATAATTGCTTATATGGCTGGATTCAGATGCTGTTATGATTTTCATATTCTTGATCAGATCCGGATAGCTTCTCTTTAATTCGATGATGGCATCATAATAGGATATTTCCTGTTCATATTGTTTTTTATCCGTGAAAAAAATGAGCTGTTTAACACTATCGTCTATCTTCAGCTCTTTTTTTACTTCCTTATGATTGCATGAAGAGGTTACAAACAAGAGTGCAGTAATTAAGATCAGCGGCAGACCTTTCATCATTTTGCCCTCACTTTATTATAAATTCCACCGTATGACATAAGATTGTTTTATCTAAAGCAGTATAGAAGTCTCGGTGATTTTCCAGTCTTCTGACAGTTGATGAGCAATTCATAATAATCTCCTAATATTTATGAGTATTTTATCATATAGTGAAAGAAAATTTTGGCTTGTCATTCAAATGTTACAGAAATGAAAAATAAGAATATCCTTTTCAACATATATTACATACACAAGTGTTTCTTCTATTAAAAAAGCGGGTAAGGATTAAAAAATTTGGTGGTGGAGTGCATGAAGATTTATACAGCTCTTTTGCTGCAGATGTTAATTTGGAGCGGATATACTTTTATTGAATGGCTGTCAAAATATGACCAGCTCATATATAAAGTCATTATGTTTTTTGTTTTTTTCTATTTGGCAATAAACATTGGAAATTGGGTAATTAAGTCTGCAAAAAAAACATTTATGGTAACTGTTATGAGCTTAAGCTTATATGCATCTTTCCATTTTGCAATGTCCTACCTGTCCCATTGGTAAAGATAAGTATAAGGATAAAAAAATCGGCACCTTTTGCAGGTGCCGATTTTTTATTTGGCTTTATCAGCTGTTTTTTTCAGGATGTCCTCTTCTTTAAACGATTTAACCAGCGATGCCACAATTAGAAGCATAATGATGGTAAAAGGGAGTGCAGCTATAATGGAAGCTCTTTGGAGAGCTTCAAGACCTCCTGTCCATAAAAGGATGGCTGCAGATGCTGATTGAATAATGCCCCAGACAAATTTCACTTTTCCCGGAGGGTTCAGGCTTCCGTTAGTCGTCTGCATGCCAAGAACAAAAGTAGCTGAGTCTGCAGAAGTAATAAAGAATGTACTGATTAAGAAAATAGCCATTGAGCTAAGAACAGTGCTGAAAGGGAAGTTATCAAACACAGTAAATAGTGCTACCTCCATTCCCTGCTGCTCGATTGTTTCAAAGATAGGCTTCGCCTCGAAGAATTCAAGGTATATACCTGTTCCTCCAAAAACAGAGAACCAAAGGGCTCCAAATAGGGTTGGAACAGCAAGCACACCAATGACGAATTCTCTTATTGTCCTTCCACGGGATATTCTTGCTATGAACGTACCGACAAATGGCGCCCAGGCAATCCACCATGCCCAATAAAAAATGGTCCAATCCTGAAACCATGTCAGCTCCTGATCAAAAGGGCTGAGCCTGAAGCTCATGGATGGAAGGTTTTGAATATAAGACCCAATTGTCGTTGTGAACAGGTCCATAATAAAGTTAGATGGACCTACAAACAGCAGAAATAATAATAAGGATATTGCTAAGATAATATTTAAGTTACTTAAATACTTTATTCCCTTGTTTAATCCGGTTTGGGCTGAAAACATAAACAAGACCGTCACAACGACAATAATAATTAATTGAGTGTTGAAATTATTACCGATACTGTCGAATATTCCAGAAAGTCCTCCGGAAATCTGAATGGCACCCAGACCTAGTGATGTTGCAACTCCGAAAACAGTAGCAAAGACGGCAATAAAATCAATTAATACGCCCAGCGGCCCGTCCACTTTGCTTCCTAAAATTGGCCTCAAAATGGAGCTGATAACTCCCGGTGCTCCTTTTCTGAACTGGAAATACGCCAATGCAAGCCCAATGACAGTATAAATAGCCCATGGATGAAGACCCCAATGGAAAAAGGAGTACCTCATGGCTGCCCTGGCTGCTTCAGGTGTCTGTCCTTCGAGAAAAGGGGGGGCATAAAAGTGATACATAGGTTCCGACACTCCCCAAAAAACCAGGCCTATTCCCATCCCGGCACTAAAGAGCATGGCAAACCATGATAAATAGCTATATTCGGGCCTATCTGCATCCTTGCCCAGACGAATATTGCCGTATTTGCTGAATGCTAATAGGATAGAAAAAATTAAAAAGATAGAAGCTGATAAAAGGTAAAACCAGCCGAACTTCTCCAATATGAATCCTTGAACAGATGCTGTAACAGAATCAAGATTGCCTTTTGGCAGTATAGTCTTTGGGACAAGTCCCCATAAAATAAAAATTGCTGTGAATATGACTG
>Ga0180215_1001246_pt1 | contig 28774 bp, 26 predicted proteins | sample eDN3rd37CBELigBY_FD_128871 | JGI IMG/M metagenome (GOLD analysis project Ga0180215, IMG submission 128871) | Enriched backyard soil microbial communities from Emeryville, California, USA - eDNA 3rd pass 37_C BE-Lig BY (version 2) (version 2) | ecosystem: Environmental > Terrestrial > Soil >...
GTCGGTCCAGTGGCTCCAGTCGGTCCAGTTGGTCCAGTTGGTCCGGTAGGTCCAGTTGGTCCTGTTGCTCCTGTAGGTCCAGTCGGTCCGGTAGGTCCAGTCGGTCCCGTCGGTCCAGTCGGTCCAGTAGCCCCCGTAGGTCCGGTCGGTCCAGTGGCTCCAGTCGGTCCGGTTGCTCCTGTAGGTCCAGTCGGAACATTGACTAACTCAATATCAACAATTGCGGATCCATCTGTTACGGAGATTTCTAATGTAGAAGAATTAAAGAATAAAGTATCCCCTAATCTCATCTCTGCTATATCTCCAGTTGTACCAGAGACATAGAATAATATTGTGTTAGGATCAATTGTTCCGGTCGGTCCCGTCGGTCCAGTCGGTCCAGGAATGCCAGGCGCTGTTAGATCTGTAATTTGTTTTAATTTGTTATCTAATAACAATTCCTTTTTAATAGTCATAGCCAATGTATCTTGAACACTATCATTAATAGATAGAACTTGATCAAGAGTGGCTAATGGAGATAAGCCAGGAATTGTCCCTAGTGCATATTGTATTTTTTCTCCTTCTGCATTCATGATGTGAGCTAAACTCATTTCTTCCATAGCAATAGAGGCTAGAAGAAGATTAATCACATCATCTCTAGTTAGACTAATATTTGGTGTGAAATTTGGTAGGTTGGGTCGTGACATTTTACATCTCCTTTCTGTCATATTTTCGAACGTTCCATACTGGTATGTTTCTTCGTAATTTGATAAATGTAGACATAATTCGACTGATGGATCGTTCATTGTTAATCTATTCTGTTTCGAAGTACTTTGAAATTATCAAAAGCCTATATTTAGTAGGGGGTTAGTACAATTTAAAAAAAATGTGTCTTTATCCGATAGGTTAAAAACTATGTCTAGATGCAATATGAAGAAATAAGAATGTAGTAAGTGGGAAAGAAAAAGTGCTAATCCATATGATTAAAAAAACAAAATAAATGTATGTAGTTTCGGAGAGAAATAAAAAACCAATACCGTGTGTTAAATAGTTGAAACTACTTACTTAACAAGGTATTGGATAACAAGTTGTATAGATTTGTAAAGGGAATAAATTACATGAATTAAGAATCTGGAATTAAATCTAGAATTTGTTTTAATTTATTATCTAGAAGCAATTCTTTCTTGATTGTCATTGCTAATGTATCGCGGACACTGTCATTAACCTCTAAAATTTCTTCTAAAGTGGCTGCTGGTGTTAGTCCTGGTAATGTACGGAGTACGTATTGAATTTTTTCTCCTTCCGAATTAATAATATGTGATAATGCAATTTCTTCTAAGGCAATGGATGCAAGAAGTAAATTAATCACATCATTCCGATCAATGGAAATATTGGGTGTAAAATTGGGGATGTTAGGAAATGACATTTAAGATCACCTCTTTGTATATATTTTTTGACTGACAGAATTCGATTGAATGATCTTAAAACCGCAAATTATTTATGCCAAATAATTGTGCATCTGCAATAATGGAACTATTTTCGATTTGTGATGCTATGAACATTTTAAACGAATGTCTCAGTCTTGATAATAATATATTCATGGATAAGTAAATTGCCTTAACATTTTTCTTTAATATTTATCGATTAACCCGCCATTAATATCGCTTCATCTGGTTCATGTAAAAATATGGTTATAATATTTTCTTATACAACTATTTACAAAATGTTAATAATTAATTATAATAAAATTAACTAAATATTAAACGAACACATGGGGGAGTCTGTCACTATAGGCTCCTCTATGTGTTTTTTTATGTTCAAAAAAAGTTTTTAGGGGGTTAAAGGCATGGAGTTTATTTTACAATTAATCATTATTTTAATTGCAACTAAGCTAGCAGGTGATCTAAGCATTCGATTAGGTCAACCATCTGTTCTTGGTAAAATTATAGTTGGGATTATTTTAGGACCTGCAATACTAGGTTGGGTGCAAGATACAGAATTAATTGGAGTATTTAGTCAAATAGGTGTATTACTGTTAATGTTCTTAGCTGGATTAGAAACAAATTTAAAAGATTTAAATGACAATATAAAATCTGCATTATTTGTAGCTGTTGGTGGAGTTATAATGCCAATAGTTCTTTGTTATATTGTTGCACAACTTTATAACTTTACAGTTGCTGAGTCGATATTCATTGGACTTTTACTTTCTGCAACTTCGGTTAGTATTTCAGTTCAAGTTTTAAGAGAGCTTGGTTGGCTAAACAGTAAAGAAGGATCTGCCTTGCTCGGAGCTGCTGTTTTAGACGACATTATTGTGGTAATTTTAATTGCTGTTGCAATGAGTATGTTTGCAGGAGCTGATACAAATCTTGCTTTATTAATAGGGAAGAAAATTTTATTCTTCATCATTATTATTTTAGCTTCGAAATGGTTAGTTCCAGTATTTATTCAACTTTTCTCTAAAGTAAAAGTAACGGAAGGGGTTTTAAGTGCGGGATTACTTATTTGCTTTGGATTTGCATATTTTGCTGAATATTTCGGTGTTGCTGGTATAATTGGTACATTTTTCGCAGGATTAGCTATTTCACAAACTAAATTTGGTCATGAAATTGAGAAGAAAGTGGAGCCAATTGCTTATGGAATTTTTGTACCGTTCTTCTTTGTAAGCATCGGATTATACGTTACTTTTGAAGGTATTGGAGATCAAATCGTGTTTATGATTGTATTCTCGATTATTGCTATCATTTCAAAGTTGGTTGGTTCAGGATTAGGTGCGCGTTTATCAGGATTTAATAATCGATCTTCACTTGGAATCGGTGCGGGAATGATTTCTCGTGGAGAAGTAGCGTTAATTTTGGCTGCTATTGGTTTAGAAAGCGGACTATTACATCCAGAATACTATACTTCAATGATTATTGTAGTTATCGTAACAACTCTCGTAACTCCACCTTTACTAAAAATGATTTTTGGAACAAGAACTACAGAAGTCAAAGAAGGGTAAGATGTATTTATTAGTGTATTGAAGAGGAAAAATTTAATAAAGCTTTATCTAGAATGGTGGTCCTTTTTGCTTGTTAAGTAATGAATATCATTAAACAGGTATACATGGATAGCAATGATCTAGGTTTAAAAATAAGGAGCTTCAATTTATAGAAGCTCCTTACTTAAACCAAATCGTTTTTTGACTAGCAGGAATTCTTTTTTTAGTTATAGGAGTATTAGTTTTTGGATATCCAGCATAAATTAAACCGACAATTGTATCAGTTTCTTCCAACTGTAAATATTGATTTAATTCTTTTTCAAAAGCAATATCCCCTGTTCTAACAAAGGTTGCTATCCCTTTTTCTGTTGCTGTTAGTAAAAGATTTTGCATTGCACATCCACAAGCTACATACTCTTCTATTTCAGGGACTTTACCTGAAGGACTTACTGCTAACACAATAATCACAGGTGCTCGAAGGGGGCCATTTTTAGATTTTTCAATCTTGCTGTTTAATTCATCGATTGATAAATGTGAGTACTTTTTCGCAGTAATTTCAGCCATTTTATCTCCTAATTTTATTCGTGCTTCCCCTTTTACAACGCGAAATTTCCATGGCTCAGTATTCTTGTGATTTGGTGCCCAAGTTGCGGCATCTAATAAAATTTCGATTGTTTCATCAGGAATATCTTTAGCTTCTACTAGACCAATTGAACGTCTAGATTTGATTATTTCAATAACTTCCATAATTATTCTCCTTTAACATTAGCGTTAAAAAGTAATATAATAAGTGAACTAAAAGAGCCTTTTTAGTGATTAGTGATGTAGTTAACTTTGATACTAAGTGAGATATAGTATATTAAGATTAATTAAGTAAAATCTAAAATCAAATCAAATTTAGTTTTTTTATTTAGAGGAGGGGAATCTTTGGTTAGGGATCGTAAATTCTCGGATGAGGAACTATTCGAAGTAAGTACTAATTTACTTCTTAAATATAAATATGCAGGGTTTAAATTTAGTTTACTGGCTGAAAATCTCCAAGCATCTAGAGGGACGATTTATAAAAAATATAAAAATAAAGATGATCTCATTTGTGATGTGATTCATTTAGAATTGGAGAGGTATTTAAAAAAATTAAACCAAATGGGTCAATTCCATGATTTTGACGAACAACTCGATTATTTTATTAATCTTATGTTAAAAAATCCAGAATTAATCAACTTATGGATATTAGTGTTGAAATATTACAAAATCCTGATTTACTTGATCAAGATAAGAGGGAAAAACTTGAGCAAATGATTGGGAAGATTAATAAAGAAATTCAGTATTTCATTGAACACGGTAAAAAAGTAGGAAAATTAAAAGCTTATATTCCTGATTTGCTTCTTATTAACTTGATTACTCGTTCCATTACAATACCAAATGTATTCGGAGTTTCAGAAAAAGAATGGAAACAAATTATCACAGATATTCTCTGTAACGGTATACTTGCTTAGTTTCATAAATACAAAGTTAAAAATAAAAAATTTTACGTAAAAGTAAAAAAGCCTCGCAGATGCAAGGCTTTTTATTCTTTTATTATGAATACATTCCGAAGCTGAATACCCATGCGATTAAAACGGAAATCACACCTGTGATTAAACGGCTGTATAAAATCGCTGGAACACCATACCTAACTGTTTCAGGTTTTGCTTCTCCTAGTGATAAACCAACTGGAATAAAGTCACAACCTACTTGACCATTGATTGCAAATAATGCAGGTAAAGCAAATTCAGGAGGGATATTTCCTAATCCAATTTGAGTACCAATTAACACACCGACAACTTGTGCAATAACTGCTCCAGGTCCTAAAATTGGAGATAAGAATGGAATAGTACATATAATGACGATTGCTAATAATCCCCAAATACTGCCTGCAAGTGGTGAAATCCATTTCGCAATTTGTTCACCAATTCCAGTGTAATTAATAATACCAATCAACATACTGACAAATGCCATAAATGGAATGATGTTTTTAATCAACATGTCGACTGAATCACGTCCAGCTTGATAGAAGACGCCCATGACTTTTCCGATACCTTTAGAAAGCTTCATTAAGATATTATCTTTATGAGTTTCAGCTACTTCTTCTTTTAATTTTTTATATTCTTCATTGAATTTTTCTTTATCATTTGTATCAAAGCGAGCAGCTTCTTGTGTTGCTGCTATATTGTCATGCCCTTCTCCAGCTAATGTAACTTCATTAACCGTTACACCTGATACGAAAATATCTTCTGTAATATATTTTGCGAGTGGGCCAGACGGAGAAGAAGGAATAACATCGATTGTTGGGATCCTCTTCATTGGGTACACGCCAATACGAGCAGTTCCTCCACAATCAATAACTACGCACATAATTTCATCTTCAGGATAAGAGTTTTTAAATCCATCGACAGCTTCAGCGCCTGAAAGTTCTGCAATTTTCTTAGCAACAGGGTGAATTCCACCACCTGTAACTGAAACAACTTTTGTTCTTTTACCATTAGGTTGGACTACTAAACCGACACCCCAACCACCTTGTCCTTTTCCGACGAATACGCTTTTGTAAGTCATGCTCTAGCCCTCCTCTATTAAGAATTTGCTTCCATTCTTTTAGATAAATATTTCGTGATTTGTTCTGTAACGATACCACGGATGAAGATAACAATAATACCAACAATAAAGTAACGAACTGCTAACTCTGGTACTGAGTATCCTGCTTGTGCAATACCGTTTGCAATACCTAGATAAATAAATAGCTCACCAGCATTTGCATATGGGAAGAATGCTGTTACTGGGTGTACAAATGAAACCGCAGAATCATAGAATGCAGGTTTTTGTTTTTCAGGTAAAAACTTTCCAAATGTATACGCCATTGGGTTAGTAAGTAATAAAACAGCTAAAATTGGCATTAAAGTATAACGTAGAATGGTAAATTTGGCAGCAAACATAATTGCTTTATTTACACGTTCTTCACCAATTAATTTAATAACAGAATAAGTAAATGTTAAAAGGACGATTAATGTTGGGACAATACCTGTAAAAAGTCCCATAAAAGTTTCTCCACCAGCGTTAAATAAACCAATAAAATGTTCACCTAATTTCGTAATCCATTCCATGAGTTTACACTCCCTTCTTAAACTGTAGATACTTTATTTTTTGATATCGTTAACATTGCATTTTCCGCTGCTTGCTGTAATGCCTTTGCAAAGGTAGGCATTTTTTTCTTATTTTTTATTTGAGAAATCTCCTCATTAATATCAAGTAGAAGTTCTCCTAAATGTACCCCTTTATATTTACTAACTTCATTAAATTTTGATAATATTGATATTCCTTTCATTAAATGACACTCGTGCACAACATAATCTTGATCAACGATAAGTACAGCAATTGCCCCTGGTTTAAACTTGCCACGCTCCATGCCTGAAAACATGAAGTAACCCTGTTTGTTGTTGTATCCGCTTACTATCTTGTCCATGCTTTTTTTGTAATACCTAATTTGTATTAACGACAATCCATATTGAGCTAATAGTAAGACACAAAGAAGCAGTACAAGTTCCACTAGATCACCCCTATATTTTATAAAATTAGTTTTTTAATATAATTTACATTTGTTCAAATTAAGAACAAACGTAAATTTATTAATAGATTAATAGAATATGAAAACGTTGTCAATTATATTTCTGTATTTTTTCATAAGTGGAGAATTCATTAAATTAAAAAGAGAAGCTTGTATAAAATATATGAAGAAAAAAAGAAATTAGGATATAGAATTTAAAGATGATGAAAAAATATGATGAAAAACGTTTGACAGTATATATATTTTTGACTATTATAAAAGTGTGCTTTACAAATGAAACAAATGGTTACATTTGTAAAGAAGGGACATTGAGGTAAAATATAAATAGTTTAATAATTTTATATTAACAGAATGTAAGCGTTTTTACAACGTATGTAAAGGAGGAAAACAAATGTCAATTTATCAAAAATTATTGCAAAGGGAAAAAGATTTTTCACCTATTCGAGTAGGAGTGATTGGTGCTGGACAAATGGGTTTCGGTATGATCGCTCAAATTTCTAGAATACCAGGTATGACTGTTGCAGGGATTTGTGATGTTAACTTAACAGCTGCACAAAGCGCTGCAGATTTCTATTTATCACAATCAGTAATTAAGGATGAAATTATCGTTACAGATGATTTTAGAAAAGTAATTCAGTCAAATAAAGTAGAAGTGATAGTCGATGCAACTGGTGTTCCTGAAGTCGGTGCAAAAGTTGCACTTGAAACATTACGTTCCAAAAAACATATCGTCCTACTTAATGTAGAAGTTGACATTACAATTGGTTCTATTATGAATCAAATGTTTGAAAATGCTGGATTAGTGTATACCGGTTCTGCAGGAGATGAACCAGCTGCGACTTTAGAACTTTATGAATTCGCAAAAACAATGGGACTTGAAGTACTAGTTGCTGGAAAAGGTAAAAATAATCCATTCAATCCAACATCAAACCCAGATACGGCAAAAGAAGAGGCAGCATCTAAGCATATGAGTGCACATATGTTAGCGGCATTCCAAGATGGAACAAAAACAATGGCAGAAATGAACCTTTTAAGTAATGCAACTGGATTATTACCAGATAAAGTAGGAATGCATGGAGTAAGTGCTACTTTAGAAGATGTGGCAGATAAATTAAATCTTGTTGAAAATGGCGGAGTTTTAAATAACTTTGGTGTTGTGGAATATGTAAATGGTTTAGCACCTGGTGTATTTGTTATCGTCAAGAGTGAACTTCAACCAGTAGATGACGAATTAAGATACTTAAAAGTAGGAAAAGGTCCACATTATGTACTATATCGTCCATATCATTTAGCAAGCTTAGAGACACCAATTACCATTGCGAAGGCAGTATTAGAGCATGACTCCTCAATTAAACCTTTAGGAGGACCTGTATCAGAAACAGTTGCTGTTGCAAAACGCGATATTAAAGCAGGAGAAATTTTAGACGGTATCGGTGGGTACTCTGTACGCGGTGTATTAGAAACACATGTTGAGATGAAGAAAGAAGGACATATTCCAATTGGTTTAATTAGCGGTAAAGTCGTTGCAAAACGTGATATTAAGTTAGGTCAATTCCTAACAATTGATGATGTTGAATTAGATCATTCAACTACAGTATGGAAATTAAGAACTTTACAAGACCAATTATTTCCAACTCAAGGCTAATTAAAGAGGAGGCTAATAAATGGCGAAATCAATAGTTAAACAAATAGGTACACTAGTACCAACTTTTAAAGATGACAAAATTATTATTTTATTTGGTCCACAGGCTCCACAAGAGCTAATTGATATATCAGTGATTCACGAATTTACTGAGTTAAGTGAAGAACCATTAAAAGTTGGCGGGATTATTAAGTTCGATCATCAAGAATATGAAATTACTCATGTAGGTAATGTCGCAAACGATAATCTCAAAGAATTAGGACATGTGTCCATTTATTTCCAAGAACCTTTTGATGGTGTATTACCAGGAGCAGTACTTGTAAAACCAAGCGAAGTTCCTGAAATTAATGAAGGCACAGTTATTGAATTTATTAGCTAAGTACTGTTGAATATGCTGACAACGGATTTGGAATGTTGCAATTTGCAATCAAAATAAAATGATACAAATGAAAAAACATGTAAGGAGGAGTCAACATGTTAAAAACAATCAAAGTACCACCACATATAACAGAAGAAAAACTGAAAAGTTTATACAAAGAAATGTGGTTAACACGTTATTTCGATGAAAAAGTTGACCAATTTTTTGCTAAGGGATTAATTCACGGAACTACTCACCTTTGTGTAGGGCAAGAGCCTTCAGCATCAGGTTCAATTGCGGCATTAAAACCAGAGGATAAAATTACGAGTGTTCACCGCGGACATGGCCATTGTATTGCTAAAGGTGCCGACGTTAATAAAATGATGGCAGAACTTTTCGGACGTGTAACGGGATATTGTAAAGGAAAAGGCGGTTCCATGCATATTGCCGATCTTGAATTAGGAAACTTAGGTGCTAACGGTATAGTTGGTGGAGGAATTCCACTAGCGTGTGGTGCTGCATTAACTTCTAAAATGAAAAATTTAGGGTATGTCGTATTATGTTTCTTTGGAGACGGTGCTTCTAATGAGGGATCATTCCATGAAGCACTTAATCTAGCATCTATTTGGAAATTACCTGTCGTATTTTTCTGTGAAAATAATCAGTACGGAATGAGTGGATCAGTAAAGGAAATGACAAATATTGAAAATATTGCTGATCGTGCTGTAAGTTATGGAATTCCAGGGAAAGTTGTTGACGGTTTAGATGTTATAGAAATTTTAAATGTAACTTATGATGCGGTAGAAAGAGCAAGAAATGGAGAAGGACCTACTTTAATCGAAGCAAAAACATATCGTTGGAAAGGTCATTCTAAGAGTGATGCGAAAAAATATCGTACTCGTGAAGAGGAAGAAGAGTGGAAATCAAAAGATGGAATTAAGAGATTCAAAGAATTATTGATTTCTGAAGGTATTTTTACAGAGGAAGAAGCTAAACAACTTCAACAAGAAGCGAAAAAAGAAATAGAAGATGCTGTTATTTTTGCTCAAAACAGTCCAGAACCATCTTTAGACACTTTACTAGAAGATGTCTATGCATAAGGAGGAGAGCGCAATGAGTGAAAGAGTAATCACATATTTGGAAGCAGTTAGAGAAGCAATGTCCCAAGAAATGCGTAAAAATGAAGACGTATTTATTCTTGGTGAAGATATTGGGGTTTATGGTGGTGCGTTTGGAGTAACAAGAGGAATGATTGAAGAATTTGGTCCAGAGAGAGTGCGTAATACTCCAATCTCAGAGGCAGCTATTGCAGGTACTGCAGTTGGAGCAGCACTAACTGGAATGAGACCAATATTAGAAATTCAGTTCTCTGATTTTATTACAATTGCAATGGATCAAATTGTTAACCAAGCTGCAAAAATTCGTTACATGTATGGTGGTAAAGGAAAGGTTCCTATGGTAGTTCGTCTTCCTGGAGGTTCTGGTACAGGAGCTGCCGCACAACACTCACAAAGCTTAGAAGCTTGGACAGCTCATATTCCAGGATTAAAAGTTGTCCAACCATCTACTGCTTATGATGCAAAAGGTTTATTAAAAGCAGCAATGGATGATGATAACCCAGTTATTTTCTATGAGCATAAGCTTCTATACAAAACTAGTTGGGAAGTACCAGAAGAACAATATTCTATTCCACTAGGTGTTGCAGACATTAAAAGAGAGGGTAAAGATGTAACCATTGTAGCGACTGGAATAATGGTTCATAAAGCATTAGAAGCAGCTCGTGAATTAGAAAAAGAAGGTATTGATGTAGAGATTGTTGATCCTAGAACATTAGTACCACTTGATAAAGAAACTATTATAAATTCAGTGAAAAAGACTGGTAAGTTAATAGTTGTTCATGAAGCTGTTAAACGTGGCGGTTTTGGAGGAGAAATCGCAAGTGTAGTGGCAGAGAGTGAAGCATTTGATTATTTAGATGCTCCTATTGTTCGATTAGGTGGTAAGGAAGTTCCAATTCCATACAATCCAAATCTAGAAAAAGCAGCGATTCCACAAGTACCAGATATCATACAAGCAGTTAAAGAAACTGTTCGTTTTAAATAAGGAGGATATGTTATGGCCCACGAAATATTTATGCCGAAATTAAGCAGCACGATGCAAGTTGGGACCCTCCTTCAATGGTTTAAAAATGAAGGGGATCCAGTAGAAATTGGTGAACCAATATTTGAAATCATGACAGATAAAATTAATATCGAAGTTGAAGCCTATGAAGAAGGAATTTTATTAAAAAAATACTTTCACGCTGATGACCAAGTACCAGTAAACCAAATCATTGGTTATATTGGTGAGCCAGGTGAAGTAGTTCCAGATGAGTCTCCTGGTATCGCAAGTGATGAATCAACAGATGATGCTTCAAAAGAAGAAAGCTCATCTACAGAAGCAACTGTTGAAGTAGTAGACAATGTAACTAGTGAAGGAAATCTAGAAAATGAAAAGGTCAGAGCAACTCCAGCAGCTAGAAGAGTTGCACGTGAAAATGGTGTAAATCTCGCACTTGTACAAGGTAGAGGACCAAATGGTAGAGTTCACGAGCAAGATGTACTTGATTATTTAAAAGGTAATCATGTAAAAGCAACACCACTTGCGAAGAAACTTGCACAAGCAGAAGGTGTAGATCTATCTACTGTTAAAGGTACTGGTGTTGGTGGAAAAGTAGTTAAAGATGATGTTGTAAGTGTATTACAACCAGCAACACCTGCTGTAAGCACAGATGTTAAACCTGAAGCAAAACGTGTTAAATTACAAGGAATGCGTAAAGTTATCGCAGACCGTATGGTTCAAAGTAAAAATACTGCTCCACACGTTACATTAACAACAGAAGTGGATATGTCGAAAGTAAAAGAATTACGCGCATCACTACTTCCAATTATCGAAAAACAAACAGGTTATCGAGTATCGTTTACTGAAATTATTGTAAAAGCAGTCGGTCAAACCTTAACAAGACATAAAAAAGTAAATGCTTCATTAATAGGGGATGAGATTGTTTACAACGAAGAAGTAAACGTTGGTTTAGCTGTTGCCGTTGAAGACGGATTACTCGTTCCAGTCTTGAATAATGTCGATAAAAAAGGATTAGCAAGTTTAACGACAGAAGCCAAGGAAATTAGTAAACTTGCAAGAGAAATGAAACTAAAACCAAATCAAATGCAAGGCTCAACGTTTACCGTAAGCAACCTTGGAATGTATGCAATTGATGGCTTTACACCAGTAATAAATCAACCAGAAGTTGCTATATTAGGTGTTGGAAGAATTCAAGATAAACCAGTTGTTGATAATGGGACTATTGTGATTCGACCAATGATGACATTAAGTCTATCCTTTGATCATCGTGCAATTGACGGGGCACCTGCAGCTGAATTCTTAACTGAATTAAAACGTGTCTTGGAAAACCCATACGAATTATTAGTTTAGGAGATGAAAAAATGTCAAAAACCTATGATGTAGTGATAATTGGTGGAGGTCCCGGAGGATATGTAGCTGCATTGCAAGCTTCTAGGTTAGGTAAGAAAACTGCCCTTGTTGAAGCTGATTTTTTAGGGGGAACATGTTTAAATCGTGGCTGTATCCCTTCAAAAACGTTATTAAAGCATGCAGAAGTCATTGAATCGATTGAACAGGCAAAAGAGTGGGGAATTGAAACTGGTGAGGTTTCATTCTCCCTCGAAAAAATGATGAAGAGAAAAAACGATGTCATTTCGCGCCTTCGAAATGGAATCGCATTTTTAATGAAGCAAGGTAAAATCGATGTATTAGAAGGACTCGGTTCATTAGTAACACCAAATCAGGTGAAAATCGTAAATTCAAATCGTGAAGAAATTGTACAAGCTAATTCCATTATTATTGCAACAGGGTCAACACCACTTGTTCCGCCAATTCCAGGTTTAGATACAGTTTCTTATCATACTAGTGATACAATTTTTGATATAAAAGAAATTCCAGAATCAATTACGATTGTTGGTGGGGGAGTCATCGGTGTTGAATTTGCTACGATTTTCTCAAGCCTGAATACAAAAGTAACTATGGTAGAAATGGCTGATCGATTAGTGCCAAGTGAAGATCCAGATGCTTCAAAACTCCTTGAAAAATTACTTAAGAAAAAAGGAGTAAAGATCTTAACAAGCACAAAAGTTGAAAGATTTGAAAAGTCTGCTATGAAAAATCTCGTTCATTGTACAGACCAAAATAACAAACCAGTAACGATTGAATCCGATGAATTACTGATTAGTATTGGTCGTAAGCCAAATTTATCAGCATTAGGTAATGTTGAGTTAAAAATGAACGGAAGATTTATTGAAGTAAATGATCGTTTAGAAACAAGTGTGAAAAATATTTATGCAATTGGTGATGTTATTGGGGGCTATCAATTAGCACATGTTGCTAGTGCTGAAGGAATTGTTGCAGCTAATAATATTGCGGGTGAAGTGGATAAAATTGACTACAAAGTAGTACCACGTTGTATTTACACATTACCAGAAATTGCAAGTGTAGGGTTAACTGAAAAAGAAGCAAAAGAAAAAGGTTATCAAGTGAAAACTGAAAAATTTGATCATGTCGGATCTGGAAAAGCACTCGCGCTAGGTGAAACGAGCGGGTTTTCTAAAATCGTATATGATGCAGAGTATGGAGAAATTTTAGGGGTTACAATGGTTGGCCCACATGTTACGGAAATGATATCAGAAGGGTCTGCCTTCATTTTCTTAGAAGGAACCATTGAAGAAATGGCTAAAATGATTCACCCTCATCCAACGGTATCTGAAACATTATATGAAGCAGCACATAATGCCTTCATGAAAGGTAAAAAGTGAATATGAGCACTTGTCAAATTAAGTGATGAAGCGCAAGAAGTTAGAAAATGCCAGGACAATAGGTTGTTCTGGCATTTCGATTCACTAATGAATTATAATGGAATTATCAGAATCAAAAGTGAACGGTCAAGTAGGGGTGGAAAAATGTTAACTTGGGAAGAAAGAAGACAGCTTGTAAAAATAGCTAGCTTATATTATGTCGAAGGACTTACTCAAGAGCAAATTGCAAAAAGAGTAGGTGTTTCAAGACCAATCATTTCAAAATATCTTCAAAGAGCAAAGGAACATGGAATTGTCGAAGTTTTTATTAAAGATGAAAGCCTGCATACAGTCGAGCTTGAAAATAAACTAGAGAAATTATTTGATTTAAAAGATGTAGTTGTCGTTCCAAATGCTGAATCTATTGAACTGACTAAGAAGTCAGTTGGACAAGCTGCTGCCAACTTAATCGCAAAAAACTTAAAAAAGGTAAAAACAATTGGCATTAGCTGGGGAACCACTTTGGCTGAAGTCGTAAAAGAATTTCCTTATATTCGAAAAGATGATGTAAGAGTCATACCATTGGTTGGTGGTCTTGGGAGTCAATTTGTTGATATCCATGCTAATCAGTTGGCCTATGAGTTAGCTAGAAAGTTAAATGGAACTTGCTCTTACGTTTATGCACCAGCATTTATAGAATCAACAGAATTAAGAGATCATTTAACCAGTCTACCAGATATAAAATCAGTATTAGATGAGATGAAAAAAGCTGATATGGCTTTAGTTGGAATAGGAAACCCTTATCATGAAAATTCTACCTTAAAAAGATTAGGTTATTTAACTGATGATGATATTGAAGAGTTTAAAAAGGTTGGCGCAGTGGGGGACCTATCCTCGAGATTTGTCGATATAAATGGAGATCCAATTACTCATTCTATTAACGATAAAGTAATTGGGATTAATTTGAATGAGATACGAGATATTCCTTTAGTAATCGGTGTAGCAGTTGGTGATGATAAGGTTAATAGTGTCTTTGGTGTCCTTCAAGGGAAATATTTAGACATTTTAATTATTGATGAATTTACAGCCCAAGCTGTTTTAGAAAAAAAGATGAAAAATATTAAATAGGTTATACAGATATAATGAATTAAAAAGGAATGAGTAATATAAGAAGTGCTCATTCCTTTATTTCTAGGTAATGAATACTATTTATAACAGTTTTTTAACAAAAATAGTTTATTGATTCACAATCAAAACATATTAATATATTATTTTCTCAATATAAAAAAGTGATAGAGAAATATGAATGATTGTTATTGATATAATATCTAACTTCATTTAAATGTTGGCAAAAGCTGTGCAAAATCTTTTAAATGAAAACGTATACATTTTTGATGTTCTACTGTTAAGATAAAGGTAAGGGGGAGAAGATTTGTATTTGGATCAACGGAGTAAAATTATATTAGAAGAATTAATTAAAAATCCAAATATTTCATGCAAAGAACTTGAAGTAAAACTTAGTCTTTCTAGAGGACAAATCAAGTACAGTGTGGAAAAAATCAATAATTGGCTTGAAGCAAACGAATACCCGAAGATTAAAAGACTTAATAACGGCAAGTTTTTAATCAACCCTCTTTTATCTGAAGTAATGCTTAACGATCAAATAAGTGAAGTTAAACATTATTTGCCAACCGAAAAGGAAAGGGAATTATTAATATTATTTATTTTGTTATCTCAGACAGATTTATCGCTGGTCCATTTCACATCTGCTCTTAAAGTAAGTAATGTAACCATTGTTAGCGATATGAAAAAGGCTAAAGAATCAATTAAAGATTATGGGCTTGAAATTGAATATAGTCGGCTTAATGGTTATAGGTTAGTTGGTGAGGAATGGAATAAGCGAAATCTTTTATTTGATGTTATTCAGGAAATTCGGGATGGTTATGGAGGATTAGGGTTAATTAGAGACTTTGCTCTAGTAAATGAAGAAAAAATCTTAGAAATTCATGATCAGTTAGTCAAAATTGAAGAGTTTCTCAATATTAAATTCTCAGATGAGAAGATTCAATTGCTTCCTTATTATATTGGAATCATTTTTAAACGAGTAAGACGTGGTGAACATATTAACTTTGACTACCATATCCAATATAAGGAATTATCCGATACAAAGGAATATGAAGCTACTGAATTTCTTGTAAAGGACGAGAAAGATTTCCCTGAAGTAGAACGACTTTATATTACATTACAATTATTGGCAACCAATATTATATCTGGCGATATGCTAACTGAGGATGAAATTCCAAATTTAAAACAAGCGTTATCAGAATCTTTAAGATTATTCGAAATGAATGCCTTTCTTGAATTGAAAAATAAAGATTACTTAATTGAGAGAATGATGCTTCATTTAAAACCGGCCTATTATCGGATTAAGTATAACTTATCAAATATTAACCGAATAAGATTAGAACTTGATAAGGCATTTATAGAGGTTGACCATATTGTCAAAAAATCATTAGGTCCACTAGAAGCATTTATGCAACAACCAATCCCTGATGATGAACGATTTTATTTTACCCTGTTCATCGGAGGACATTTGATAGAAACAAAACAAGTATTGACAACACGAAAAAAAGCTGTTGTAGTATGTCGAAATGGTATAACAGTTTCTAAGTTATTAAGAAATACGTTAACGAAATTGTTTCCAGAATTTGATTTTTATCCAACGATGTCTGTTAGAGAAATTAATGAAAATGCACCGATTGATGCAGCTGTAGTCTTTACCCCAGAGCCGATTAAACTCGATACAGAAGTTTTCATCATTAAAACAGTTCTTACTAATCAAGATAAACAAAACTTGCGAAATCGAGTGATGAAACGGATATTTGGGATGCAACCAGAAACAATCGATTTCGAGCAGTTGCTTAATGTTATTGAGAAGTCTGCCAATATTTTTGACAGGGGAAGGCTTTTAAGAGAATTACAACAATTTCTCTTACCTCAAAAAAATGCTGATTATCAAAATTATAATGACAGTAACCCCAATTTAAGCGACCTACTGACTATCGATATGATCACGATATTGGAAGATGTTTCTGATTGGAAAGAAGCGATTCGAGTAGCATCTATCCCCCTTCTCGAGCGTGCTGCTATTCAAGAATGTTATGTAGAAAAGATGATTGAGTTGCATGATTACAATCAGCCTTACATGTTACTAGGAACGAAAATGGCCATTCCGCATGCTAGCCCAGAAAATGGTGTAAACAAATTAGGAATGAGTATGTTAATCGTTAAAAATGGTGTCATGTTCTCACCAAACTATAAAGTTCATATTGTAGTTGTAATTGCTCCACTTGATGCTGAACAACATGTTAAGGCAATCTATCAACTTAGCAATTTAGCTACTAATGAAGGTGCAATAAATCAGATTCTTGAACAAGATAATCAAGAAGCAATAGTACAAATACTAAGAGACATCCCTATATCTGTGGAGATTACTTAAACAAGGGGGTTCAATACGTGCAATTTGACGAAAATCTAGTATTCCTAAATTTAAAAGCGAATTCAGATGATGAGGTATTAACAATATTAGCAAAAAAATTAGTTGATTTAGGTTATGTAACTAAACAGTATTTACCAGCTGTTTTAGAAAGGGAGAAAAAATTCCCAACTGGATTACCAACAGTACCTTTTGGGGTTGCGATTCCACATACAGATGCAGATAAAGTTAAAGAAGCACAAGTAGCATTCGCATTATTAGAAAACCCAGTAAAGTTTAAAACGATGGGAAATTCTAATTGTGATACTGAAGTAAAGCTAGTATTCATGCTTGCACTAAAAAGTCCAGAAGATCAATTAGATATGCTTCAAAAATTAATTGGAGTATTCAATGATGAGGAAAAAGTGTTAAAACTTTCCCAAGTGAAAACACCAGAGGAGTACTTCCAAATATTGAGTGAAATATACAAAACTGCTTAATATTGATGATTAATCCATTAATCATCTCTTAAACAAATACACTTTAAAGGAGGAAATATCATGGATTTTGGAAAAGCATTTATGGATGGTTTTCAGTGGTTTGTAGATTTGGGCGCTAATGTAATGTTACCAATTATTATTTTCGTTTTTGCGTTAGTACTAGGTACAAAACCTGCTAAAGCATTCCGCTCAGGTTTACTTGTTGGTGTAGGGTTCATCGGGTTAAACTTAGTAATTGGACTATTAACTAGTTCATTAGGACCAGCTGCTCAAGCAATGGTAGAAAGATTTGGATTTTCATTAAATACAATTGACGTTGGTTGGCCAGCAGCGGCTGCAATTTCATATGGTACAACATTAGGAAGTTTAGCTATACCAGTTGGTATTGCAGTTAATGTTATTTTGCTTACTATTGGTTTGACAAGAACATTGAACGTAGATATTTGGAACTACTGGCATGCTGCATTTACAGGATCTCTTGTATATGCTCTAACTAATGATTTTTGGTTAGGTATGTTTACAATAGTGGTTCATCTACTTCTTCTATATTTATTAGGAGACTTGATTGCTCCAGAAATTGAAAAGTTTTATGGGTTTAAAAATATCACATTCCCACATGGAACATCAACTCCTTCATATTTAGTAGCAAAACCTTTAAACTGGATATTCGATCGTATTCCTGGCTTCAATAAATTAGATGCAAGTCCAGAATCTATCCAAAAGAGATTAGGTATTTTCGGAGACTCTATGGTAATGGGAGTATTGATTGGACTTGTAATCGGTATATTAGCTGGTTATGATGTAGGTGCAGTATTAAACTTAGCTGTTTCAACAGGTGCAGTTATGTTATTAATGCCAAGAATGGTTGCATTACTAATGGAAGGATTATCACCAGTATCTGAGGCTGCAGGTAGCTTTGTTAAAAAACGTTTCCCTGGACGAGATCTTTACATCGGTATGGATAGTGCGATTTCAGTAGGACATCCAGCTGTATTATCAGCATCATTAATTATCGTTCCAGTTACATTATTCTTAGCAGTTATTTTACCAGGAAATACAGTTTTACCATTCGGAGACTTAGCAACAATTCCATTCTTAATCTGTTTAATGGTTCCAGTTTTTAGAGGAAACTTAATTAGAACAATTATCGGTGGATCCATCTATATCGGAGTTGGTTTATATATTGCAACTTGGGTTGCCGATTTACACACACGAGTAGCACTTGAAGCAGGATTTGATATGGGTTCAGCTACAAGTATTTCTTCTTTAGTTGACGGTGCGGTTTGGACAACATTCCCATTTGTATTCCTATCCAATCTATTAAGCTGGGGCGGTATTGGAGCAATTGGTGTAGTCGTACTTGCTGCAATGATTTATGTGAATAAAATTAAACCAAAACGCACAGTAACTGTAAGTAAAGGTAAAGAAATGTAATTAATTGTTTTGAAACAACAATAGAAATTTTAAAAGCAAACAAGATGCAGTAATATTAGAAGAAATAAGAGAATATGTATTATTGCATGACAAACTATAAAGAAATAATTTTGGTAAACTATTTGGAATTATGATAAAATTTCTTTGAAGCATCATATGGATAAACAACAAATTAGGGGGAAACAAGATGAAAAAGAAATTACTAGTTATGTGTGGTACTGGAATTGCGACTTCAACAGTTGTTATGGGAAAAGTAAAAGAATGGTTAAGTAGTAAAGGCTTAGATAGTAAAGTAGATTTATACCAATCTAAAATTGCTGATGAAATAAGCCGAATTGGTGAATATGATATTGTTATTTCTACAACTCTAGTTCCTGATAATGTTCGCGACAAAGTAATTGATGGTGTACCTTTATTAACAGGAATTGGCCTTGATTCACTATTTGAAGAAGTTGAACGTCAAATTAATGCGTAAAAAGCAATAAAATTGGCTATTAAATTCTTAGCTGATGCCCTAGCAGTTATTTGCTGCTAGGGTTTTTTTGTAGAAAACTTAGAAAAGTATTTTAATAACACTATGTTCATAGAGAAAGATTAAGTATATAATATTTGAAAAGTTTCGCTTTTTAGGGGGACTCACAAGTGGGGAAAATAAAAATTATCACAGCAATGCTGATTTTTGGAAGCATAGGGTTATTTGTTAAAAATATTCCATTATCTTCAAGTGAGATTGCTTTATATAGAGGAGTAATTGGTTGTATATTTTTAGTCATTGCCAGTGTTTTCTTAAAAAAGAAGTTATCCTTTATTACATCAAAGCGTAATTTATGGCTACTTTTTGCTTCAGGAGGGGCAATTGGTTTTAATTGGATCTTCTTATTTGAAGCTTATCGCTATACGACGATTTCTAATGCAACTTTAAGTTATTATTTTGCTCCAGTTATTGTGATGCTACTTGCTCCATTTATTTTGAAGGAGAAATGGACATGGGTTAAAGCTTTGAGTATTGTTGGAGCAATGATGGGCTTATTTTTAATTGTATCGACAGACAGTCAAGTTGAAGGTGTTTTTAATCATCCGCTTGGTATAATGTATGGACTCCTTGCTGCATCTCTTTATGCAAGTGTAATTATGATGAATAAGTTTATTAAAGGAATTTCTGATATAGAAACGACGCTTGTGCAACTATTTATGGCATCAATTGTTCTTTTACCATATGTTCTAATGACAAATGGTATACATATAAGTGAAGTAGGAACAACTTCTATATTCTTAATCTTGATTGTAGGAATAGTCCATACTGGAATCGCATACTTATTATACTTTTCATCGATGAAACAATTAAATGGGCAGACGATAGCACTATTAAGTTATGTGGATCCGATTTCTGCAGTTGTTATGGCGGCAATTATTTTAAATGAAAGTATGACTTGGTTGCAAATTTTAGGTGGTTTATTCATATTAGGTTCTGCTTTGTTAAGTGAGTGGAAGAAACATTAGAAATTATTGAAAATTAATAGATATTTCATTAGTACTGTATTGACAATTGGGGAGAATACAAGGAAAATAGAACTATATTATTTGATAATTCCGATTATTAAATATAATAGAGTAGGTTAAAAGTTGTGCCATTTTATAAGGAGGCCAATCTATGGGTTTTATTGCTCATATACGAGAAAGTGATAAAGTTATTCAAACAGTAGAGGAACACTTAATAGAAGTGAAGGAACTAGCGGAGCAATGGGGTGAGGGGCTTGGTGTTAAGCATATTGCTGGATTAGCGGGCATGCTCCATGACTTAGGAAAATACTCTGAGAAATTCAAGGAATACATAATAAATGCTGTGAATAATCCAGACGCACCTTCAAAAAGAGGGAGCGTAGACCATTCAACTGCTGGTGGTAAACTACTTTATCAATATTTTCATAAAGGAAATTTTGATCCATATAAAGCAATTTTGGCAGAAGTAGTGGGCAATTCAATTATATCCCATCATTCGTACCTCCAAGATTTTTTAACCCCCAATTTAGAATCTGATTATTTAAAAAGGGTTCGTTATAAAGAAATAGAGGATTTTGAGAAATCAGTACAATCCTTTTTTAAGTATGTAATTGAAGAAAATGATTTTAATAACTATGTGGAAGAAGCTGCAAAAGAACTTAAAGTATATTTATCAAAAGATAACTCTAGTAGCCCAGAAACAAAGTTAATGTTTTTATCTAAATTTATATTTAGTATATTGATTGATGCAGATCGAACTAATACGAGAATGTTTGAAGAAGATTCTTACCAAAATGTAAGAACAAATAATTGTGAGTTGTTTGAGAAGTACTATGAAAAGCTCTTAAAGAAAATTGAGTTATTTAAATTGGATGGAAATACTAATAATCGAATAAATAAGTTTAGGATGTTGATGTCGGATCAGTGTGATTCTTTTGCAGAAAAACCTTCGGGAATTTATACTCTTTCAATTCCAACAGGAGGTGGAAAAACATTAGCAAGTTTAAGATATGCTCTCAAACACGCAAAACTTTATCAAAAACAACGAATCATTTACGTAGTTCCCTTTACAACCATAATTGAACAAAATGCAAATGAACTACGCAAAATTTTAGGTGATAGTGAAAATATCCTAGAACACCATTCTAATGTTATTGAAGATTCAAATATGGATGATGAATCTCAAGTTGGGATTATGGATACACATCAAAAATTAAAACTAGCAAAGGATAGCTGGGATTCACCTATTATTTTTACAACAATGGTTCAGTTTTTAAATGTTTTCTATTCAAGTGGAAGCAGGAATATAAGAAGACTTCATAATTTAATCAATTCTATTATTATTTTTGATGAAGTTCAAAATGTTCCTGTGTCTTGCGTTTCTCTTTTTAACAAAGCATTAAATTTCCTAAAGAACTATGGGCAATCTAGTATCATTTTGTGTACAGCAACACAGCCCGCTTTAGACTTTGTAGAGCAAAAATTAGAGATAAACAAGGATGGAGAGATTGTCCTTGAACTTGAATCAATATTAGAAGCATTTGAAAGAGTAAAAATCATCGATAAATCAAATGATGAAACATTCAATAATGAGAAATTAAAAAATTTTGTCCTTGAATCTATTAAAGAAATGAAAAGTATTTTAGTTATTTTAAATACTAAATCAGTTGTTCGAGATTTATATTCTTCAATAAAAAATGAGCATCCTGAAATAGCAATTTATCATTTAAGTACTTCAATGTGTGCGGCCCATCGCAAACAGGTTTTAGACGAGGTAAAAAACAAATTAAAAAATAATGAAACTGTCATTTGTATTAGTACCCCATTAATAGAAGCAGGGGTAGATATTAGTTTTGAATGCGTGATTCGCTCTTTATCAGGGCTTGATTCCATTGCACAGGCTGCTGGGAGGTGTAATCGACATGGGGAAAGAGAGATTGGAAAAGTATATATTATTGATCATGAGGAAGAAAATCTAAATCATTTAATAGAAGTAAAAGAAGGAAAAAAAATATCAAAGAGAATATTAAAGGATATAAAAATGAATTTAGAAATTTATGATGGAAGTATTTTATCAAGACATGCAATGGATAAGTATTTCCAAGAGTATTATATAAGATTCAGCGAAGATTTAAATTATTTTATACCGAAATTAAAAATTTATATGACTGATTTATTAACCGCACCATCAAATCATTTCTATTATCACAAAGCATATATAAGTAAATTTAAAAGTAGACTTCCTTTATTTATTGTTAATAGTTACAAAACAGCTGCGGATTATTTCCAAGTAATTGATGATAAAACAACAACTGTCATTGTTCCATACGGGGAAGGGAAAGAAATAATTTCTGAATTGAATAGTAGTAAAACTATTGATGAATTTTCACGTTTTATAAGGAAGGCACAACAGTTTTCTGTTAATATATACAGTCATGAACTCGATGCTCTAAATCAAAATGGAGGAATTGTTAGATTAATTGAAGGTAAATTTTATGCTTTAAAGGAGGGAGCTTATCATCCAAACTATGGACTTAATAATGAAAACAACAGTCCACTTAATTCTTTAGTATTCTAATTTAACGCTTTAAAGGAGGTGAGTTTGTTGAGGAATGAAATTGAATTTGAGGTGTATGGAAAGTACGCATTATTTACTGATCCATTAACAAAAATTGGAGGAGAAAAACTTACATATTCAATCCCGACTTATCAAGCATTGAAAGGAATTGTTGAATCTATTTATTGGAAACCAACAATTTTATACATTATTGATGAAGTAAGGATTATGAACCCTATACAAATGGAATCTAAAGGTATCCGACCTATTGAATATGGGGGAGGAAATACATTAGCAAATTATACGTATTTAAAAGATGTAAGGTATCAAGTAAAAGCTCACTTTATATTTAATAAGAATAGGCCAGATTTAGCTTTTGATCGTAATGAACATAAACATCACAACATTTTAAAAAGATGTCTTAATGCAGGAGGAAGAAGGGACATTTTTTTAGGAGTTCGGGAATGCCAAGGGTATGTGGAGCCATGTGTTTTCGGTGAAGGTAAAAGTTTTTATGATGATTTTAATGAAATTCATTTTGGTACGATGGTACATGGTATAAATTACCCTGATGAAACCGGGAATAAAAAAATGGAAATCCGTCTGTGGAATCCAGTAATGAAGAATGGAATAATCAAATTTCCAAGACCAGATCAATGTATCAAGGTTAGGGAAATTACAAATATGGGGATTAAACATTTTGACATGAATAATATCTTGTCATCTGATGAACTTCTAAAACAATTAGAAGGGAGTGGGAAAAGTAGTTGAGCTGGTTACTGAATTTATATGAGACATACGAATCTAATCTAGATCAAGTGGGAGAAATTGAAAAAAAATATAACGGACAAGAATTTACTCTACTCCCAATTTCTCATACAACTCAGACTGCACATATTGAAGTTCAAATCACTGAAGATGGGGAATTTCATTCAGCAACTGTTATAGATAAAAAAGATGGAAATACACTTATTCCATGTACCGAAGATTCGGCAAATCGTACAGGACTAACAATTGCACCCTATCCACTTCACGATAAGTTAAGTTATGTAGCTGGGGATTTTGTAGCTTATGGTGGAAAGATAAAAAAAGAAGAACCCTTTCAAGTTTATATAAAGCAATTAGAAGATTGGGTAAATTCCCCTTATGCTACTGAAAAGTTAAAAAGTATATATAAATATTTAAAAAAAGGAAGATTAATTAAAGATTTAGTAGCAGAACGTATTTTATATTTAGATCATAATGGAAAATTAATTGAAAAATGGAATAAACAATACGAGGAATTATATCCAAATAAACCGGAGATATTTTCAGTTTTAACTGGTGGACAAGAAAGCGCTTTCGTTAGATTTAATGTATATTCACCACATAAGGTTTTAAACAAAATCTGGAAAGATAAGGAAATGTATAACTCTTTTATTAGTTATTATCAAGAGCTATTGGGCAAAGAGGATTTGTGCTATGTAACTGGAAAACTGCTTCCTACAACAGAAAAACACCCAAATAAAATCAGAAATTCTGGTGATAAAGCAAAATTAATATCATCGAATGATTCAAGTGGTTTTACTTTTAGAGGACGATTTACTCTGGGGAATCAGGCAGCAAGTATTAGCTATGAAGTATCGCAGAAGGCTCACAATGCTCTAAAATGGTTGATTAATAGGCAAGCAAAAATTATTGATAATCGTGTTTTCTTAATTTGGAGTAATGACAATCCCAACATTCCCAATACTGTAGAAGATACTTATGATTTACTTTCATTAGTACAGGGTACAGCAGAAATAGTAAAAAATGTTTCTTATACTAATCAAGAACTTGCACAAGCAGTATCAAAAGCTTTAGTTGGATATAAAACCGATTTAAAAACTGATTCACCAGTTAACATATTAGTAATGGATTCAGCGACTACTGGAAGAATGGCAATTCTATATTATAGGAATTTAAATAAAGAGCACTATTTTGAAAGACTTGTAAAATGGCATTCAAGCTGTATTTGGCTACACCGATTCCGTAAGGATGAAAATGGGAAGCAGATTTCTTTTTTAGGTGCTCCATCATCGAAAGATATTGCTTTTGCAGCATATGGACCAAATGCAAGTGAAAAGATTATAAAAGGATTAATGGAACGTATTCTTCCTTGTATTATTGATGATAAAAAGATCCCAATAGACATTATTAAAAGTGCATTTCATAGGGCATCAAATCCGGCAGGGATGGAAAAATGGGAATGGGAGAAAACCCTTAGTATTACATGTGCAATGATTAATAGGCAGGAGGGATTAAATGTGTCATTAGATAACGAAAATAATAACCGTGATTACTTGTTTGGTAGACTTCTGGCTATAGCAGATGTATTAGAAAGAAGAGCTTTAGGTGCAGAAGAAACTCGTACTACAAATGCCATTCGTTATATGAATTCTTTTTCAAAAAGTCCAGCAAGAACTTGGAAAACTATTCAAGAAAGTATTCAACCTTATCAAGTGAGACTTGGTACAAAAGGATTGTATTTATCTAGATTAATTGATGAAGTAGCATCTAGAATAAGTTTTGAAGAATTTAATAATAGACCATTATCAGGGAAATATTTATTAGGTTTTTATTCGCAAAGAAATCATTTATATCAAAAAACTGATAGTAATAAAAACGATCAAAATAGTAGTATCAGAGAATAGGAGGTTACCAATAAATGGCAGTTTTAGATCATAAAATTGATTTTGCAGTTGTTATATCAGTGACAAAGGCTAATCCAAATGGAGATCCTTTAAATGGAAATCGTCCAAGACAAAACTATGATGGATTTGGTGAAATTTCTGATGTTGCAATAAAAAGAAAAATTCGTAATCGGTTACAGGATATGGGAGAATCTATTTTTGTACAGTCAAATGATAGAACCGTAGATGGTTTTGAAAGCCTACGAGAAAGATTGGAAGGTAATGAAAATATCCAAAAACTCATTAAATCCAAGAAAATTAACAACGATGAATTTGCAATTGCTGCTTGTAATGAGTGGATTGATGTAAGAAGCTTTGGACAAGTATTCGCTTTTAAAGGATCTGGATCAAACTCTGGAATTTCTGTAGGAGTCAGAGGTCCAGTATCCATTCATACTGCTACTAGTATTGATCCAATTGATATTACAAGTATGCAAATAACTAAAAGTGTAAACTCTGAGCCTGGTAAGGAAAAAGGATCGGATACAATGGGAATGAAGCATCGTGTTGATTTTGGTGTTTACTTGTTTTATGGGAGTATAAATACACAATTAGCTGAAAAGACAGGATTTACAAATGATGACGCTGAAAAAATCAAAAAGGCATTATTAACATTATTCGAAAATGATGCCTCTTCTGCAAGACCTGAAGGAAGTCTAGAGGTCAATAAAGTGATTTGGTGGGAGCATAATTCAAAGTTAGGACAATATTCATCAGCAAAGGTTCATCGATCATTAGTGATCACAAGAAATCAAGATGAAGCTAGAACAATTGATGATTATACCATTACTATTAAAGAATTAGATGGCTTAAAGGTTGAGATTTTGGATGGTTTATAATGATGAAGATGATTATTTAATGATATCAGGGATACAGCATTTTAAATTCTGTAAACGACAATGGGCATTGATTCATATTGAACAACAGTGGGAAGAAAATGTAAAGACTATTGAAGGTCACTACATTCATCGAAATGCAGACAATCCTTTTTTAAGAGAAAAAAGAGGCAATAAACTAATAGTACGGTCAATGCCGATTAAATCGAATATTCTAAAAATAACAGGGGTTTGTGATGTAGTAGAGTTTATTGAGGATTTGAAAGGGATCACAATAGAAGGCGTAAAAGGTAGATTTTTACCATATCCTGTCGAATATAAGCGCGGAAAGCCAAAAAGAGATGAAGCCGATATATTACAATTAGCAGCACAGGCGATATGTCTTGAGGAAATGCTATTATGCCAAGTGAATAAAGGATATATATATTACCATGAGATTAAACATAGATTGGAAATTGATCTTAATCATGAAGTTAAAGCAAAAGTAAAATCGATTGTTGCTGAAATGCAGCAGTATTATACAAGAAGATTCACACCAACAGTAAAAACTGGTTCTTTTTGCAAAAGTTGCTCTCTCCAGAATATCTGTGTACCTAAGCTAATGAATAAACGAACGGTAAAAAGTTATATTGATAGGATGATTATGGAATGAGAAAACTATTAAATACATTATTTATTAATCAACCGAGTGTTTATTTATCACTAGATGGAGAGAATATCGTTTTAAAAAAAGATAACGATACAATTGGAAGACTACCACTTCACAATTTAGAATCTATTGTATCATTTGGGTATTCGGGAGCAAGTCCAGCATTAATGGGCTATTGTGCAGAAAGAAATATTTCCTTAGTTTTTCTTACAAATAATGGTCGATTTTTAGCTAGAGTATCTGGAAAAAGTAGAGGTAATGTCATCCTTAGAAAAAAACAATATCGTATTTCTGATAATGAATTAGAATCAGCAAAAGTTGCACGCAATTTCATTATAGGGAAAATATTTAATACAAAATGGATTATTGAGAGGATGACTAGAGATTATCCATTGAGGATTAATGTAGCTCAGTTTAAAGAAGTCTCATTACAATTATCAAAGATAATACATGAAGTTAGATATTGCGAGGATTTGGAAAGATTAAGAGGACTTGAAGGACAGGCAGCAGTAAGTTACAATAAATTATTTAATCAAATGATTTTACAGCAAAAAGATGACTTTTATTTTTTTACAAGATCAAAACGTCCTCCAATGGATAATGTAAATGCTATGCTCTCATTAGCGTATACATTATTAGCTAATGAAACGGCAGCGGCACTAGAGAGTGTAGGACTAGATGCATATGTAGGCTTTCTACATAGAGATCGTCCAGGAAGAATATCGTTGGCATTAGATGTAATGGAAGAATTGAGAAGTGTATATGCTGATCGATTTGTTCTTTCTTTAATTAATAAGAAAGTTATAAATAAAGCTGACTTTTTAAAAAAAGAAAATGGTGCAGTTATTATGACAGACGAAGCAAGAAGAAAATTTCTTACAAATTGGCAAAATAGAAAGCAAGAAGAAATTACTCACCCCTATCTAGGAGAAAAAATTCCGTGGGGATTAGTTCCATATTGCCAAGCCTTATTATTAGCTAGGTTTCTACGTAATGATTTAGATGAATATCCTCCGTTTATGTGGAAGTAGGTGTAATTATTGTTAGTATTAATTACCTATGATGTAAATACTGGAACTAGTAATGGACAAAAAAGATTAAGGAGAGTTGCAAAAATTTGCCAAAATTATGGACAGAGAGTTCAAAATTCTGTATTTGAATGTGTCTTAGATTCCACTCAATTAATAATTCTTAAAAAAGAACTTCTAAATGTAATTGATGTGGATCTTGACAGCTTAAGGATTTATCGATTAGGGAACAATTATAAATCAAAAGTTGAGCATTTTGGAATTAAAGAGTCTATTGACATAGAAGGACCATTAATTTTCTAGTGCGGATGTAAAGCACACTTAATTTTCTAAAGTTATTCGCACCTAAAAATGGACTTAACTAGTCCTAAATATTTCTTTATAATTAAAAGTTCTACCAAAACACCCTTTAGTAAACTAAAGGGAATAGTGATTTTTTATTGAAAAACAATAAATTTTTCAGAAAAATCGCTGTCGCACCTTACATAGGTGCGTGGATTGAAATCACATAATGCTGTTGCAGCCAAAAGGCAGGGAAAGTCGCACCTTACATAGGTGCGTGGATTGAAATCGTTATAGCTTTATCTTCTGGTTTATCTGTTGTGTCGCACCTTACATAGGTGCGTGGATTGAAATTATAGCTTGTCCATTAATAATATCGTAAGAACCTAAGTCGCACCTTA
>Ga0180215_1001248_pt1 | contig 28748 bp, 20 predicted proteins | sample eDN3rd37CBELigBY_FD_128871 | JGI IMG/M metagenome (GOLD analysis project Ga0180215, IMG submission 128871) | Enriched backyard soil microbial communities from Emeryville, California, USA - eDNA 3rd pass 37_C BE-Lig BY (version 2) (version 2) | ecosystem: Environmental > Terrestrial > Soil >...
CCGGATGGGCCTCGAGGAGCTCCTTCAGGTCGGCGTTGCGAGCGTCCAGCGAGAAGAAACGGGTGCTCATGTCCGGACTACCACTCCCGTGAAAGGCAGGGGGGAGGAGCGGGCAGACGCCCGCCCCGCCGCTGAATTCACGCAGAGAGTACCCGGCAAAAAGTCGTGTTGTCAAGCCAGCTTACGCACCTCTCCCGTGCCCGCTGGCAGGCGGGTGGTGGGCGCGGAAGCGGATGTGCGGCGGGGTGGTTACTGGAGCCACTCCCAGATCTGGCGGACGATCTTCGCGGCGGGGTACTTCTTGCCGTGCCCCTCGGCGAGGCGGGGGCCGCGGCCCTCGAGGTAGTTGCCGATGGCGTTGAGGTCCACCGCGTCGTAGACCGCGAGGAAGCTGCGCTCCCCCTCGGCGTCGGTGTGGAGCTCGTAGAGGCGGGAGCGGACGAAGCCGGGGTCGGAGAGGACCTCGGGCATGTGCTCCGACTCGTACCAGCGCACCCACTCCTCCGCCTCCGCGGCGGGGATGGTGACGCGCACCACGAAAGCGGCGCCGGGCTCCTCGCCGAAGCGGAAGCCGCGCCGCGGCTGGGCGACGCGCTCGGCGAACGAGCGGCGCACCTTTGCCTCCGGCTGGGCCTTCTCGGTTTCCTCGGCGAGCTCCGCCCGCTCGCGGGACATCAGGTAGCTCTCGAGTGCCTCGACGGAAGGAAGCTCGTAGAAGCCGACGAACTGACCGTCGTCGCCCCCGACGACGCGGGCGCGGGACGCGAAGGCGTTGCGCCCCATCGCCGCCACGACCTTGGCCACGTGGGAGGCGAACCACCGGGAGTAATCGTCGGACCGAGCCGCCGGAACGTCGCTTTCGACCAGATAGAGGACCATTGCGCGCGCACCTTAGCCGCCTGGCGAACGGTTGTCATCACCTGGATTCGTCGAAAATGCTCCTAGGCGGGAGCGGCGAGCGGCTCGAGGGGCGGCAGCGGCTCCAGCAGCCTCGCCAGGAGGGGCATGTCCGCGGCGAGCTCCGCCCTGCCGCGTTTCACCGCCTGCATCACGTTCTCCACCGAGGGTACCAGCTCCAGCGGGGAGAGGGTGCGGGTGAAGCGCCGCAGCAGGTGGGCGTAGCGCACCGAGCTGCGCACGTTGCCGTCGGCGATCTGCTGGAGCGGTAGCCAGATCGGCGTGGAGAGCCGGGGGGCGAAGCCGTCCAGGGCGAGGACCAGCGCGTTGCGGGCGCCGCCGAGCCTGCCGCTCTGGACGTAGCGCCAGGCGGCGCGGGCGGGGACGTTGTCGGTGATCCCCCCGTCCACCAGGCGGAAGAGCTCCTTCTCCGCGAAGAGGCGGCCGAGGAGATCGTGCATGGGGTCGCGGGGGCGGAGAACGTCGTAGTGGATCGCGCCGGGCACCGCGGAGGAGAAGCCCACCGTGTCGAGGACGTCGAAGTCCCGCGTCCAGTCCTCGTAGCCCACGTGGATCCTGCGGAGGATCTGGGGGCGGGCGAGGAGCTCCGCGGTCGCCTGGGCCACCGCCTCCAGCCGGGCGCGGAGGAGCCAGGGGCGGCGGGCCAGGATCCGGGGATCGAGCAGCCCCTCGTAGAAGGAGAGCGGGCGGGGGAGCATGCCCCGCCGGATCCCGGAGAGGGTGACGATCATCGGGATCGGCAGGTCGCGGAAGGTCCAGGGGGTGCCATCCTCCCGGCTCGCCCAGCGCCCCAGGGGGCCGCGCAGGTAGAGGCGGAGCGCGGCGGGGAGGCCGTAGCGGCTCTCGGTGCGGAGGAGGCGGAAGAGCTTGCCCCAGGTGAGCGAGCGGACCACGCCGAAGATCTCGCCCGCGTCGTAGGCGAGGGTTCGGGCCCGGAAGAGGCCGAGGATCGCTCCCATCGACGTGGCGGCGATGAGCCGGGGTGTGATCCCCCACTCCTCGAGGAGGGCGAAGGCGCCCAGGTAGACGTAGCTGACGCCGCCGCCGCCCCCCAGGGCGAGGACGAGCCGCTTGTGGCGCACCTCGCGGTCGAGGGTGTCGGGGTCGAGCCGGTCCGCGTGGCGGCGGAGGAGGGCGTCGCGTGCGGCGCGGGCCCGGGCGGCGAGGTGGGGGGCGAGGGCGGCGGCGCGGCGGAGGTCGAGGGAGCGGCCCGCGCCGATCGCCTCGAGGTGGCGGCCCAGCTCCTCCCGCCAGGGCTCCAGGTCGGCGTCGAGGTGGAGGTCGCCGCCGTCCGCGGGAAGGGTGTGGAGGCGGGCGAGCCCCACCGCCCAGCGCAGCGCCGCCTCCGCAGGTTGCGGCAGCGCCCCCGGGTGGGCGAGCGAGGCCCGCACCAGGTCGATTTCGAGGTCTTCGAGCGGCTTGAGCCGGCGGAATCGTTCGCGGAGGAGCACCCGGCGCCTGTCCTATCGCGGACAGCGCGCCGCGTCGAGGCCCGCCGGACGTTCAGCGGAAGACGAATCCGATGTTGGCGGTGAAGAGGCCGGCCACGTCGGCGTGGCGCCGCGCCAGCTCGTCGTTGGTCAGGAAGGTGAGCCCGCCGAGCACCTCGAACAGGAGGCCGCCGCGCGAGGCGAACTGGTAGCCGGCGGAGAACTCCGGGGCCCAGTTCCGCTCCGCGTCGCCGCAGGTGGGCTCGCGGATGCCGTCGAGGCCGATGTAGGGGTCGATCCTGTTGAGGCCGAAGCCCAGCTCCCCCACGAAACGGTGCTCGTTGCCGGCGTAGAGCCTGCCGGTGCCTCCCACGGTGGGACAGGCGACGTCGGCGTTGGCGGCGAGCCCCACCTGGCCGCCGATCCCGAGGCCGACGAAGCGGCCCAGCCGCTGCTGCCACTCCAGCCCCGCGGCCATGCCGCGCTGGTAGCCCAGCTTGAGGGCGAGGCCGTTGCGGAAGCCGGTGTTCTCGAGCATCCGCCTGCCGACCGATGGATCGGGGCGCTGCGGCTTCGGGGGGACGTAGCGGGGCTCGCGCGGCGTGGTCCTGGGGACGCCGCCCTGCCGCGGCGCCGGCGGGGCGGTGCGGGGCGGGGGCGGTCCGTCCCGGGGCGCGGGGGGCGCCGGGCGCGGCGCGCTGCCCGCCGGCGGCGCCTGCTTCCCGTTCTCCAGCTCGATCCGCTCCACCTGGCTGCGGGGTATGCGCACCTCGCTCCCGTCCCTGCGGCGGACGACGAGGTGGGCGCCCTCGAACCGCGGCTCCCCGACGATGACCTCTCCGGACTTGGTGACGATGCGCTCCGCTGCGGCGCCCGCGGGTGCGAAGGCGAGGGTGCAGGCGACGGCGACCGCTAGCTTCCTGATCACGGTGGGAATCCTCCGGCAGCCTCGACGGGCGGCCCGTCCTCTTTCTTCACGCGGCCCGATCATTCCTCCACCCCGAGGATCCGCCGGAACGCCTCCCGCACCCCCGAGGTGATGCGCTGGTAGTCGGCGAGGAGCTCGTCGCCGGCCCGTTCGCCCGCGTAGCCCATCCGCCGTGCCAACGTGAGCAGTTCGAAGGGCGCGGTGGGCAGCCTGCCGGTCTCCATGTCGTGGACGATCTGCATCCGCAGCTCGAGGCGGCGGAGGAAGCGGTAGGCGTCGGCGAGGATCGCCGCATCCCCCTCGGCGAGGTGGCCCGCCGCGGCGAGGCGGCGCATCGCCTCCATCGTGTTGGGGGAGCGGAGCCGGGCCTCGTCGCCGCCGTGGACGAGCAGCAGGTACTGCACCGCGAACTCCACGTCGACGATGCCGCCGTAGCCGGTCTTCGGGTTGCGCGCCCCCTCCCGCTCGCCGGAGATCTCCTGCTCCATCCGCGCTCGCATCTCGGCGATCCTGCGCGCGATCGCCTCCGGCCGCTGGCCGGGGCGGAAGATCGCCGGGGCGAGCACCTCCTTGAGCGCCTTCTCCGCCACCGCGGGATCGCCCGCCACCCAGCGGGCGCGCAGCAGCGCCTGCCGCTCCCACAGGGCGCTCTCGCGCTGGTGGTAGGCGGCGAGCGCCGCCAGGGAGACCACCAGCGCCCCCTGGCTGCCCGAGGGGCGGAGGCGGGTGTCGATCTTGTAGAGGATGCCCTCCCGCAGCGGCACCTGCAGGTGGGAGATGAGCCGCTGCGCCAGGCGCGCGAACCACTCCGGGTTGGAGATCCGCCCGCGGCTGCCACCCTCGCTCTCCGCGTCGCCGTGGCCGTAGACGAAGATCAGGTCGAGGTCGGAGTGGTAGCCGAGCTCGTAGCCGCCCAGCTTGCCCAGGCCCAGCACGGCGAGGCGCGCGCCGCCGCCCGGCTCGCCGTAGCGCTCCACCTGCTCCGCGCGAGCCAGGGCGAGCGCCTGGCGGAGGCAGGCGTCGGCCACCGCGGTCAGCTCCTCCATCACCCCCTCGAGATCGAGGTCGCCGGAGACGTCGTTGAGGCCGATGCGGAGCACCTCCTCGTTCTTGAAGCGGCGCAGCGCGGCCAGGCGCCCCTCGAGATCGTCCGCCGGCTTCGCCGCCACCCGCGCCTCCGCCTCCACCCCCAGCACCTCGGGCCCCTTGCGCGGGGAGGCGAGGTCGCGGCGGATCAGCCCGTCGAGGAGCTCCGGGTAGCGGACGAAGTACTTGGACAGGAAGTCGCTGGTGCCGAAGAGCTCGAGGAGCAATCGGGCGGTTGCCGGATGGCCGGCGAGGAGCTCGTACCAGGGGAGGGGGTGGAGGAGCGCCGAGGTGAAGTTGGCGAGGTGGCGCAGCGCCTGATCGGGGTTGGGGGTGCGGGTCGCCTCGGCGAGGAGCTCCTCCGCCTGCCCCTCCAGCGACATGGGCGGGTTGTCGGTGAAGGGCGTGTCGGGCCTGCGGGCGAGGCGGCGCAGCTCCGCCAGCGCCGAAGCCGGATCGAAGAAGCCGCGCTCCGCCAGGGCGGCGATCCGCTCGGCGTCGTCGAGCCGCGGGTCGAGGGCCCGCTGGAGCACCGGATCGTGGGCCCGGGGCGCGGCGCCGGAGACGCCGAGGAGATCGGAGAAGATCTCCTGCACCCGCTCCCGCCGCGCGGCGAGCTCCGCGAGGAAGGACTTCTCCGCCTCCTCCGGCGGGCCGGGGTAGCCCAGCCCCAGCGCCACCCGGCGCCGATCCGCCTCGTTCTGGGGGAGCCGGTGGGTCTGGCGCTCGTCCAGGGTCTGCACCCGGTGCTCGGCCCGGCGGAGGAGGAGCCACGCGGCGGCGAGCTCGTCCCGGTCCCGCGCGGAGAGGTGGCCGGCGAAGAGGAGCTTGTCGAGGGCGGCGAGGGTGCCGCGCTCGCGCAGCCGCTTGTCCTTCCCCGCCCACAGGAGGAGGAGGGCCACCGCCACGAACTCCGCCTCGCGGATGCCGCCGGGGCCGAGCTTGAGGTCGGCCGGTCCCGCCGCGCTCTCCCTGTCGATCCGCGCCTTCATCGCGCGGATCTCCTCCACCGCCTGCAGGTCGAGGGTGCGCCGGTAGATGAAGGGCTCGAGGCTGGCGAGGAACGCCTCGCCCAGCGCCACGTCGCCGGCGATCGCCCGCGCCTTGAGGAGCGCCGCCCGCTCCCAGGTGCGGCCGCGCGCCTCGTAGTAGAGGTAGGCGCTGTCTACGCTCTGGGCGATGGGGCCCATCCGCCCCTCCGGGCGGAGATCGAGATCGACCCGGAAGACGAAGCCGTCCTCGGTGGAGGCGGCGAGCGAGCGCACCAGCCGCTCCGCCACCCGCGCGTAGAACTTCCTGTTGGGGATCCTGCCGTTGGGGCCGCCCGCCGTCTCGCCGTCGGCGCGGTAGAGGAGGATCAGGTCGATGTCCGAGGAGTAGTTGAGCTCCCCGGCGCCCAGCTTGCCCATGCCGAGGACGGTGAGGCCCGCCGCGGGCGCGCCCACCGCCCCCGCGGGCGCGCCCCAGGCGGCCACCTCCTCCGCGGCGATCCGCTGCAGGCTCTGATCGACCAGCACCTCGGCGAGGAGGGAGAGCTCCGCCGCCACGTCGGGGAGCGCGCCGGCGCCGCCGAGATCGCGGGCGGTGATCCGGAGGAACTCGCGGTACTTGAACCGGCGCAGCGCCTTGAGGAGCGCCGCCTCGTCGCCGGGCGGCACCCGGGCGAGGCGCTTCTTCACCTCCCGCTCGAGGCGGGCGCGGGGCTTGGCCACCTCGTAAAACGGGGTCACCGCCAGGTGGCGGCCGAGGCGCGGGTGGGCGCAGAGCTCCCGCACCAGGAAGCGGCTTCCGGCGAGGACCGGGACGAGGCGCGAGAGCAGCGGCTCGTCGATGAGCGGCGGCCTGCCGAAGCGGGCGATCCACGCCTCCGCCCAGCGGAGGAGGGCGGCGAGGGCGGTGGGGGGATCGGCGCTGGCCGCACAGGCGCGGGCGGCGGCGTCGAGGGCGTCCTCGGGGACGCCGGCCTGCTGGAGCTTCTCGATGGCGCGAAGGTCGGTGGGGCTCAAGGGGGCCGAAGCGTACGCGTTGCCGCGGCGCGAGGAAACCCGCTGCGCGCGGTCCTCTTCCGTGCAGCGCAGCGGCCGCGCCCGTGGGCGGCAGCGAGCCGCGAATCCCGAGGAAGATCCGCGCGCTCACCCCGCCGCCGGCGGCGGGTTGGGGGGAAGTGAACGCTCCGCGACAGCGCTTCCGGCGGGCGCGTTGAAAGCCCTCGGTCGGTTGCCCTATACCCCGCCGGTGCATACCTCCACGCCGCCCTGAACGCCCCTGGGTTCAGCTTGGGAGAGGGCAGCAGAGTGAAGGAATTCCCGTTCGATTGGGTGGACCTCGCCAGGCGCATGCCGGCGCTCGGGCGTTGGCTCGATCGTCTGCAGCGCCTCCGGGGGCGGGTCGCCCACCTGGCAGCGAGGCCCATGGTGGCAGAGCTCAAGGACCTGAAGGACATGACCGTGCGGGCTCTCCGGGAGCTCGCGCAGCGCGTGGTCGGCCCGTCGAGCGCCGACCTCACCACCCGCAGCGAGCTGATCGCCGCCATCTCCGCGGCGCTGGGAGGCAGGGGCGCTGCGGGGGAGGAGGAGCCGGCGGGCGCAGGTGACGAACGGACGTGGAAGCGCGGACCCGGCAACCCGGAGCAGGCGACCGAGCCGCGGCCGGAGGGCTACTTCCTGGCGCGGGTGCTGGGCGAGAAGGAGGTTCACGACGCGCCCCACGCGCTCACCGAGGACCACCTGGCGGAGCCGGGGGAGATCCCCGCGGAGCTGGAGGAGGAGGTGGCGGCGGAGGAGCCGCTGCCCACCACCGCCGCGCCGGTCTACGACGAGGGGCTCGGCGATCTGCCGCTGGGGTACGGCGACGATGCGCTCGTGGCGCTCCCGCGCGACCCCTACACCCTGTGGTGCTACTGGGACTTCGCCCACCATACGGTGCAGGAGGCGATGCGGGGCCTCGAGAACCCCCACGCCCGGATGCGGATCTACGAGCAGGGAAAGCTGGTGCGGGAGCTCGACTTCGCCCTCGAGTCCCGCTCCTTCTACGTCAACGATCTCACCCCGGGGCGGCACTACCGGGTCGAGCTCTACTTCTACGGGACCAACGGCGGGCAGAAGCGGATCGGCAGGCCATCCAACACCATCGGCCTTCCGCCCCGCGGCCCCTCGCCGATCATCGACGACCGCTTCGTGACGCTCCCCTGGGGCATGCCGCTCGCGCGGCGCCACGACCTCTTTTCCCGCGCCAGGCCCGAGGGCGGTTTCTCCGGCGAGGAGCGCGACGCGCTCCGCGCCGCCAGCGAGGGGAGGCCGCTGGGCGCCTCCGAGACGATGGGGCCCGGCGCTCCTCCTCCAGCCGGCGGCGCCCAGAGCGCGCGTCCCTGGTCCGGCACCCGTTACGAGGGAGCGTAGGCGATGCAGGGCTACCTGATCATCCAGCTGCATGCGCACCTGCCGTTCGTCCGGCACCCCGAGCATGAGCACTTCCTCGAGGAGGACTGGCTCTACGAGGCGATCACCGAGACGTACATCCCGCTCATCTCGCGCTTCGAGAAGCTGGCGGACGAGGGGATCCCGTACCGGATCACCATGACGATGACCCCGCCGCTGGTGCAGATGCTGCGGGACGAGCTGCTCCAGAACCGCTACAGCCGCCACATCGACAAGCTCTGCGAGCTGGCGGGCAAGGAGCTGGAGCGCACGCGCAACGGCGATCCGCGCATCCACAAGAGCGCGCAGTTCTACCACCACCACTTCAACCACACCCGGTGGCTGTGGCACGAGCGCTACAAGAAGGATCTCGTCGGCGCGGTGCGCAGGCTCCAGGACCACGGCTGCCTGGAGATCATCACCTGCGGCGCCACCCACGGCTTTCTGCCGCTGATGCAGATCCACCCCGAGGCGGTGCGGGCGCAGATCACCGTGGCGGCGGTCCACTACCGCAACCATTTCGGCCGCGATCCGGTGGGGATCTGGCTGCCCGAGTGCGGCTACTACCCGGGCGTGGAACGCTTCCTCGCCGCGGAGGGGATCCGCTACTTCTTCGTGGACACCCACGGGATCCTCGACGCCACGCCGCGCCCGCGCTACGGCGTCTACGCGCCGCTCTACACCTCGGCGGGCGTCGCCGCCTTCGGGCGCGATCCCGAGTCGAGCGAGCAGGTGTGGAGCGCGGAGACCGGCTATCCCGGCCACCCCGACTACCGGGAGTTCTACCGGGACGTGGGCTACGACCTCGACTACGACTACATCCGGCCCTACATCCAGGCGACCGGCGAGCGGAAGAACACCGGCATCAAGTACCACCGCATCACCGGCAAGACGCCCCACAAGGATCTCTACGACTGGGAGGTCGCGTTCGCCCGGGCCGACGAGCACGCGGGGAACTTCATGTTCAACCGCATGAAGCAGATCGAGCACCTCGCCGGGGTGATGGGGCCCGATCGCAAGCCTGTGGTCCTCGCGCCGTACGATGCGGAGCTCTACGGCCACTGGTGGTTCGAGGGGCCGGTTTTCCTCGAGATGCTCATCCGCAAGGCGGTCCACGACCAGCAGGTCTTCCGCCTCGCCGCCGCCTCCGACTACCTGCGCGAGAACCCGACCCAGCAGGTGGCCACGCCGCCGCTCTGCTCCTGGGGCGCGGGCGGCTACGCGGGCGTGTGGCTCGACGGATCGAACGACTGGATCTACCGCCACCTCCACAAGGCGGCGGAGCGGATGATCGCGCTGGCCCGCGACTACAACGAGCCGACCGATCTCGAGCGCCGCGCCCTCAACCAGGCGGCGCGGGAGCTGCTGCTCGCGCAGTCCTCCGACTGGGCCTTCATCATGAAGACCGGGACGATGGTGGAGTACGCGGTGCGGCGGACCAAGGAGCACATCCTGCGCTTCAACCGCCTCCACGATCAGATCCGCACGGGCGCCATCGACGAGGGCTGGCTCGCCTGGACCGAGTCGCGGGACAACATCTTCCCGGAGATCGATTTCCGGGTGTACAGGCCGCTCTGATCGGCGTGCCGCCAGGCCGTGCCGGCATTAGCTTGCCCGGCAGGGTCGGAGGCAGGCGTGAAGAGGCTGGTCTGGGCGGCGGCGCTGCTGGCCGCGGTCGGTTGCGGCGACGAGGAGGGCCACGGAGCACGGGAGCTCCCGCCCAATTTCGAGCGGAGCTGCAGCGAGGGGGAGGAGTGCCCGGGGCGGCGGTGCGTCCGGGTCGGGCCCAACCAGCAGGGTCTCCCCGGCGTCTGCTCCCGCGCCTGCAGCGGCGACGTGGACTGCGGCAAGGACGCCGCCTGCTTCCTCCTCGGCGACGCGGGTGCGTCGTGCCTGGCGCTCTGCTCCGAGCGCAACCCCTGCGAGGGCGGCCTCGCCTGCGTGCTGGTGGGCAGCGCCGGCGAGATGGCCTGCTTCGTCGAGCCCCTCGCACCGTAGCGCGGATCAGTCGTCGCGGACCGCGCCGCGCATCCGCTTGATCGCGCCGCGCCTCACCTTCCCCTCGACCCGCCGCCGCCTGGAGCCCAACGTGGCCCTGGTCGGACGGCGCACCTTCGGGACGTGGTTCAGCTGCTCGAGGCGGGCGGCGAGCCGCTCGAAGGCGCGCTCCACGTTGCGGGTGCGGCTCCGCTCCTCCGCCGCCGTCACCACCACGCCCGAGGGCTCGTGGCGCAGCCGCACCGCGTTGTCGTGCTTGTTCCTGTGCTGCCCGCCCGGCCCGCCAGCGTTGTAGAATTCCACGCGGCTCTCCCGCTCCAGGGCCTCGCGGCTCGTGTCGTAGCGCATCGCCCGCAAACATCTCCGCTTCGGCGCCGGACCGCAAACGGGATGGGCGGCCACCTCGCCGGGGGACGCGCCCTCCCGCGCGGGGGCAGGTACAGGTTCGTCCCGTCGCGTGGATGCGATATCGTCTCTCCGTGCTCCTCGCTCATCTCACCGACATCCACGTCGCCGACGAGCGCGACTACGACGAGCGCTGGAAGACCAAGGTCCGCAAGCACTCGGAGGAGCTGCTCGAGCGGCTGCTGGTCGACCTGGCCTCCTTCCGGCCCGACCACGTGGTCCTCACCGGCGACATCACCCAGACCGCGCTGCGGAGCGAGTTCGAGCGGGCGCGCGCCCACCTCGACCGGCGCCTGCCCGGCGTGCGCCTCACCGTCCTGCCGGGCAACCACGACAAGTGGTGCGAGGACGCGGGGCGCTTCTTCGCCGAGACGTTCGGCGACCTGAGCCACTGCGAGCTGGGGGGCGAGGGCTTTCCCTTCTGCCACCTCCTCGGCGAGGACGTGGCCCTGGTGGCGCTCGACTCCTCGCCGTGGGTGCCGGGGGTCGACCCGGCGGACGTGAAGGGCTACGTCGATCCCGCGCAGCTCGAGCGCCTGCGCCAGCTCTCGGAGGACGCCCGGCTGCGCTCCCGCCTGCTGGTGGTGCTGATCCACCACCACCTGCGCCTCTCGGAGGAGGACGAGAAGGCGCTCGATCCCAAGGATCCCACGCCGCTGGAGAACGCCTCCGACGTGCTCGCGGCGCTCCAGCAGGCGAACGTGGGGCTGGTGCTCCACGGCCACCGGCACAAGCAGATGCGCCTCGAGCTGGTGCTGGGCAACAGGCCGGTCCCCGTCCTCTGCCCGGGGAGCGCCACCCGCGTCGATCCGCGCCCCGACCGCACCGGCCGCTACGGCCTCTACAGGATCGAGGAAGGCCTGCTGCGCGAGGCGCGGGTGCGCGCCTGGGATCCCGCCCGCGGTACGTTCGACTGGGCCTGATCGCCGCGGCGCGCGCACCGGATCCCGAGCCGCCGCGCGCCCGGTCGGGCGGAGGGCGGAACCCGCAGGCACGTGCGGCACGCCACCACGGGCCGCCCGCAAGCCCCGCGACCCGCCGCAGGGGAGCCTCCCCGCTCCCCGGGCCGGACATAGCTTTCCCGCTGGGTCCGAGCGGGAGGTTGCGGGTGGGTTGGACGGTCTTTCCCGGGGGCAGGGCGCGCCTGCGGATCGCGATGGTGTCGACGCCGTGGGTCCCGGTGCCCCCGGCGCGCTACGGCGGCACCGAGCTGGTGGTCTCCGAGCTGGTCAACGGCCTCGTCCTCGAGGGGCACGAGGTGGTCCTCTTCGCCACCGGCGACTCCCGCGTCCCCTGCGCGCTCCGCGCCTTCTACCCGCGGGCGCAGTGGCCGCCCGAGTCCCTGTCGGAGCTGGTCCACTCCACCTTCGCCGCCGAGGCGATCCGCGCCGCGCCGCGCCGCTTCGATCTGGTGCACGCCCACGTGCCCTCGTTCCTCGCCCTCGAGCCGCTGCTCGACGGCGTGCCCGTGGTCTACACGCTCCACCACGATCGGGACGAGCGGCTCGCCCGCTACTACGCGAGCCTGCCTACCTCCATCCACTTCGTCGCCATCTCCGGCAGGCAGGCGTCGCATTTCCCCGAGCTGGAGCAGCGCAGCGTCGTCCACCACGGCCTCAACCCCGACGCCTATCCCTTCGGCGAGCGGCACCGCGGCTACCTCGCCTTCCTCGGCCGCTATTCGCGGGTGAAGGGGCCCGACGTGGCGATCGAGGTGGCGCGGCGCGCGGGCCGCCCGATCTACATGGGCGGCAAGCCCCACGACATCGAGGCCGAGTACCACGAGCGCCTCCTCGCGCCGCTCCTCGCCGAGCCCCACGTCCACGATCTGGGCGAGCTGGCCCACGGCGCCAAGACCGAGCTGCTCGCCGGCGCGGAGGCGCTCCTCTTCCCGATCCGCTGGGACGAGCCCTTCGGCCTGGTGATGATCGAGGCGATGTTCTGCGGCTGCCCGGTGGTCGCCTTCCGCGGCGGGTCGGTGGAGGAGGTGGTGGAGCACGGCGTCACCGGCTTCCTCGCGGACGATCCCGACCACATGGTCCGTCTGGTGCGGGAGCGGGTGCCCCGGCTGGATCGCCGCCGGGTGCGCGCGCGGGCGATCGAGCGCTTCTCCAGCAGGCGCATGGTGCGGAGCTACCTGCGCGTCTACGAGGAGGCGATCGCCCGCCAGGCCCGGCCCCGCAGGGCGATCGGGTGGACGGAGGTGGCGGGTCGATGAGACGTCCGGCGGAGGTGGAGCGGGGCCAGGAGATCTCGAGCGTCGAGCTGCTCGGCTACGAGGACCCCTCGCACGCGGGCGAATCGACGGCAGTCGAGAAGCTGACCCTCAAGCGCCGCGACTACTTCTCCGTCACCAACCGGATCGGCGACATCTCCCCCGCGGGCGCCCGCGACATGGGCTTCTTCCGCGAGGACACCCGCTTCCTCTCGCACCTCGAGCTCACCGTGGCGGGCGGGCCGCCGGTGGTCCTCTCCACCCACACCTCCACCGACTACGTCACCCAGGTGGACATGACCGTCACCACCCGGGAGTTCGGCGGCATCTTCCTCGGCGATCCGGTCAACTTCCTCCACCTGCGCAGGGAGCAGCTGATCCAGGAGCAGTTCGTCGATCGCTTCACCCTCACCAACTTCGTCACCCATCCGATCGACTTCTGGATCGAGCTCGCCTTCGCCGCGGACTTCGCCGACGTCTTCGAGATCCGCGGCATGCGCCGCGGCAGGCGCGGCACCTACTTCCTTCCCCGGGTGGGCGCGGACTCGGTGGTCTTCCGCTACCGCGGCCTCGACGGCAGGCTCTACCGCACGGTGATCGAGTTGATCGGCGGCGTCGCCGCGGTGCGCGCCGATCGCGCCCGCTTCGACTTCCACCTCGAGCCCAACCAGACCGCGGTGGCCGAGCTGCGGATCTCCGCCCGCATCGACGACGAGCCACCCGTTCCCTACGTTCCCTGGGAGGAGCAGGTGGAGGCAGCGCGCAGCGAGTTCCGCGCCTGGCGGGCGTCGTGCGCCGCCTTCCAGACCAACGACGAGTTCTTCGACGCGGGGCTGGCGCAGGCGGTGGCGGATCTGCGGGCGCTGCAGTCGGAGCGGGGCGGCGAGCCGGTGATCGCCGCGGGCATCCCCTGGTACACCTGCCCCTTCGGCCGCGACACGATCCTCACCGCCTACGAGGCGCTGCCGGTGGCGCCGGAGCTCGCGCGCGATGCCCTCGTCTACCTCGCCGCGCACCAGGGGACGAAGGTCGATCCCTGGCGCGACGAGGAGCCGGGCAAGATCCTCCACGAGGTGCGCACCGGCGAGATGGCGCTCGCCGGCGAGATCCCCCATACGCCCTACTACGGCACGGTGGACGCCACGCCGCTGTGGCTGGTGCTGCTCTCCGAGTACTTCCTCTGGACCGACGACCGGCGCACGGTCACCGCGCTCCTGCCCGCGGCGGAGCGGGCGCTGGAGTGGATCGATCGCTGGGGCGACGCCGACGGCGACGGCTTCGTGGAGTACGAGAAGAAGCAGGAGAAGGGGCTCGACAACCAGGGGTGGAAGGACTCCCGCGATGGCGTGATCTTCGCGGACGGCACGGTGGCCCGGCCGCCCATCGCCCTGGTGGAGGTGCAGGGCTACGTCTGCGACGCCAAGCGCCGGATGGCCCAGGTCTTCCGCCGCCTGGGCATCCCCGATCGCGCCACCCGCCTGGCGGCGGAGGCGCAGGCGATGGCCCAGCGGATCGACGAGCGCTTCTGGATGGAGGAGAAGGGCTACTTCGCCGAGGCGCTCGACGGCGAGAAGCGCCAGGTGGACGCGATCACCTCCAACCCCGGCCACCTGCTGTGGAGCCGCGCCGCCTATCCGGAGCGGGCGCGGCGGGTGGGCGAGGTGCTCCTCGGCCCGGCGATGTTCAGCGGCTGGGGGATCCGCACCCTGGCGAGCCGGCAGCTCGCCTACAACCCGCTCAGCTACCACAACGGCACGATCTGGCCCCACGACAACGCCATCTGCGCCATGGGGCTGGCCAACTACGGGATGAACGGGCTGGCGGTGGAGGTGCTCGAGGGGCTCTACAACGCGAGCCGCTACTTCCGGCACCACCGGCTCCCCGAGCTCTTCTGCGGCCTGGGGCGGCAGCAGGGCGACTTCCCCGTCCACTACCCGGTGGCCTGCTCGCCGCAGGCGTGGTCGTCGGCGGCGTTCTTCCTCTTGCTGCGCGCCTGCCTCGGCCTCTTCCCCGACGCGCCGCGGCGCACCCTCCTCATCCAGAACCCGCGGCTCCCCGCGTGGCTCGAGGACGTGCACATCCGCGGCATGCGGGTGGGACCCACGCGGATCAGCCTCCACTTCACGAGGACGGGGGAGGGCACCTTCGCCGCGGTGAGCGGGATGGAGGGCGAGCCGTTGCGGGTGCGGATCGATCTGGGCGGCGGTTAGGCGACCAGCTTGCCCGCGGCGCGGGCGGGGAGGCGCGGGGCGCCACGGAGCAGCCGCAGCTCCGCGCGGAAGCCGGCGACGAAGCCCTCGCTGCGCGCCGCCCGGACGCCGCGCCAGGTCGCCAGGCCGAGCAGGAGGAGCGATCCCCCCGGCACGAGCAGGGCGAGGAGCAGGACGAAGGCCTTGAGGGCCAGGTGGCGGTGCTGCGTGGGGGCGGCGGCGGGCGCTTCCATGCGTCGAGGCGACTGCATTCCGCATGCCGCGCCCGTAGGCGCCGAAGCACGCCGTGATTCCGGCCACTTGCACGGTCATGGGGGTCTCGGAGATTCCGCCTCCCATGGCATGCGTGTCAGGGCGTTCGCGCCGGTGCGGCTTCGTTGACGCGGCCGTGCCGGGATGCTTGATTGGCCGGCCCATGGCCAACCCCACCACCTTCGAGAACATCCCCGACGTCGAGAAACGCCTCGGGAAGGCCGGTTATCTCCCCTCGCGGGAGATCGCCACCACCATCTTCCTCGCGGAGCGGCTCGAGAAGCCGGTGCTGGTCGAGGGGCCCGCCGGCGTGGGCAAGACCGAGCTGGCGCTGGCGCTGGCCCGCGCCACCGGCCGCCCGCTCATCCGGCTCCAGTGCTACGAGGGGCTCGACGAGAGCAAGGCGCTCTACGAGTGGGAGTACGCCAAGCAGCTCCTCTACACCCAGCTCCTCAAGGACAAGATCGGCGAGACCCTGGCCGGGACGCGCACCATGGCGGAGGCGGTGGAGCGGATCGGCAGCAGCGACAGCGTCTTCTTCTCCGAGCGCTTCCTGCTGCCGCGCCCGATCCTCAAGGCGATCATGTCCGACGAGCCGGTGGTGCTCCTCGTCGACGAGATCGACAAGGCCGATCCGGAGTTCGAGGCCTTCCTCCTCGAGGTGCTCGCCGACTTCGCGGTCACCGTCCCGGAGATCGGCACCTTCCGCGCGCGCCACAAGCCGCGGGTGCTCCTCACCTCCAACGCGAGCCGCGAGCTCTCCGACGCCCTCAAGCGTCGCTGCCTCCACCTCTACGTCGACTTCCCGTCGGCGGATCGCGAGGTGGCGATCGTCCGCAGCCGCGTGTCGGGGATCGGGGCGGATCTGGCGCGGCAGGTGGTCGCGGTGGTCCAGAAGATCCGCGCCCTCGACGTGAAGAAGGCGCCGTCGATCGCCGAGACCCTCGACTGGGCACGTTCGCTGGTGCTCCTCAACGCCGAGTCGATCTCGCCGCAGCTCCTCACCGAGACGCTCCACGTCCTCCTCAAGTACGAGGGCGACGTGGAGCGGGCGAAGGAGAAGGCGCGGGAGCTGGTCCAGGGGTGAAAGAGCGCGACGGGCGGCCCCGGCACCGCCGGACCGCCCGTCGATTGTGCGGGAGCGCCTCGCGCTACTCCGCCTTCTCGGCGGCAGCGGCGGGGGGCGGGTCGAAGTAGCCCTTCATCCCCACCTCGATCGCGGTCTTGTCGAAGCCGCCGCCACCGCCGCGGCGATCGACCACGTACCACTTCCCCTTGTACTTGCCCGCCAGGTAGCTGGCGTGGTCGCCCTCGGCGAAGCCGTCCTCCTCGACGCGGTAGGTGGTCTCGGTGGTGTTCACCGTGACGGTGCCCATCGCCGAGGTCTCCACCGAGTCGATCTTGTAGTCGTGGAGGACGTAGGTGTCCTTCGCCCAGTACCAGGGCGCCATCGGGTGGGCCTCCTCCCCGATGTTCTTCTTCACGGTGGCGATCTTCTCCACCGTCTTCGGGTGCTGGAGCTTCTTGAGCTCGGCCCACTTCTGCTCCTTCCACAGGTCGAGGTAGGTGGCGATCACCTTGCACCCCTCGGCCTTGTCGCCCTCGAGGTCCTTGCACTGCTCCGCCGCGCGGGGCGGGGTGGGCTTGCCCGGGCCGCGCTTCTTCTGGGCGAGGGCGGGCGTCGCGGCGAAGACCAGGCCGGCGACGAGGGTGGCGGTAACGAGAATGCGCATCATCAACCTCCTCGGATGTCGATCGGACGGGAGCTTATCCCATGTTCGCGGCATCGGTCCTCCACCGTTCGCCGTTGCGGGGGCGGAAAGGGGCCGGTACGTTGCGCTGCTTTCGGACGCGGAGAGGACGGATGACGGCTGTTCACGGCAGATGGTGGCTCCTCGCGCTGGCAGGCGCGCTCGCCGGCGCGACCATCGGCGCCTGTGCCGACGACGAGGACGACGACGAATTCACCACGGGCCGCGTCCTCGATCCCGGCGGATTCCTCGCATCGTTCGAGGCGGAGGTGTGCAGGGCCGCGGTCCTGTGCGCGGGGGACGGCGACGCGGCGCTCGCGGGCTGCGGCTTCGCGGTCTCCCTGGGCGACGAGGCGAGCTGCCGCAGGCGGATGCGGGAGCGGTCCACCGGCCTCGCCGCCGGCGTCGCCGCAGGCGAGCTCTGCTGGTACGGCCCGCCCGCGGGCTTCTCCGGCACCGCGCCCACCAGCCTCTGCCTCGAGGAGCTGCGGGCGATCCGCGCGGCGGACGACGCGGCGTGCGTCTCCGGCCCGGCGGCCACCGGTCTGTGCGACGGCGCGGGCGGGGCAGGGGGATCCGCCGAGGTGGAGGGGGCGCTGGCGCTGCCGCTCTCCTGCAGGTGCGTCTTCGCGGCGGCGGGAAGCGCGCTCTCCCCGGCGTGTGCGGAGCTGCTCGCCGGGACCGATCTCGCCGGGCGGACGGAGCTGGTGGGCGAGGGCGACTTCTGCGGCGAGGCGTCGTGCGACGACTGCGTGGACGACGACGGGAACGGGGCGGTCGACTGCGCGGATCGCACGTGCGCCGCGAGCGCTGCGTGCGCGGCGCGGCCGGCGACCGAGGTCGATTGCGCCGACGGGGTGGATGACGACGGGGATTGCCGGATCGACTGCGCCGATGCGGACTGCGCGGGCGCCCCGGCGTGCACGGGCGGTTCTGGCGGATCGGGGGGCGCCGGTGGCACGGGCGGTGTCGGCGGCTCGGGGGGGGTGGGGGGGGCGGGCGGCGCGGGCGGTTCGGCCGGCGCCGGTGGATCGGAGCCGACCGGCGGCACGGGCGGCGCCTGACGCGCGCACGCAGGGCGGCGTCTGATCCCCGCGCGTGCGGGACGCGGGCGGGCCTCTTCTACTCCAACCCCGACGAGCCCGTGTGATCCCCGCGCGTGCGGGGCGCGCGCGATGCTGCGCCTCGCGGGAGGTGCCGTTCTCGTCGGATCCAGGCGCGTGCGGGACGCGCCTGCGCCGAGCGCGCCCGGGCGGCGCGCCGGACGCCGCGTGCCCGGTGGTGGCCGGGTGGCGCCTGCGCCGTGCGCACCGGGCGACACCTGCCCCCTGCGCGCACCGCGTCGGCGCATGTGCGCGCAGGTGATCCGCACCACCGGGGCGGCCGGGCAAGGGGCGGCCTGATCGGGACGCAAATCCCCGTAATGCAATTTCTCCTCGGGACCGCAACGCGCTAAGCTGCCGCCAATCATGCGGAACAAGCGGATCCTGATCGTCGAGCCCGAAGCCGATTTCGCCCTGCAGATGGCGGCCGTCCTCCACGAGGACGGATTCGCCACCACCATCGCGCACACCGCCGCCGACGCGCTGCGCGAGGTGGACGAGCGGCGGCCGGATCTCCTCTTCCTCCGGGCCGAGCTCCCCGAGCAGAACGGCTTCAGCCTCTGCGCGCGGCTGCGGCGGGATCGCAACTTCGCCGACCTTCCCATCGTCATCGCCTCCAGCGACAGCTCACCGGAGGCCCTCTCCGAGCACGCCTCCAACCCGGCGCATGCGGCGAACGCCTACCTCACCGTACCCTTCGCCATGGAGGATCTGCGGGCGACGATGGCCTACTTCGCCCCGCCTGCCGCGGAGGAGCCGGAGGCGATCGAGGAGCTGGCGGACGACGAGATCCTCGAGCTGGAGCCGGCGGAGGGCGCTGCCGCGGAGAACGCGGCGCCGGATACGGCGCCCGCCGGGCCGGCCGAGCCGGCGGCGGCGGTGGAGGCCCCGGCGCCCGGGGAGGAGGACGAGCTGGGAGCGACCCTCGACGAGGCGTTGCTCGGCGAGGGCCCCCGCGAGGCGCCCGCGCAGTCGGTGGAGGTGCCCGTCGCGACGCCGCCGCGCCCGCCGCGGATCCCGCGCCGCGAACGCCGCAGCGCGATCACCCAGGAGGACCGCGCCTTCCTCGAGCGCACCTTCGGCACCATCGCCGATCGCAAGGCGGAGCTCCTCACCGAGTCGCGCGCCGGCGCGCGGCGCGGCGTGCGCCGCGAGCTGCTCGGCACCCCCGAGGGCAAGCTCCAGCTCCTGCGGGACGAGCTCCGCGCGCGCGAGGCGCAGATCGCCCGGCTCTCCGAGATCTGGTCGGTGCGCGAGCGCGAGCTCGCCCAGGTGGACGACCGCCTCCACGAGAAGGAGGTGGAGATCCAGTCGCTCAAGATGCAGGTCGACGATCTGATGCGCCGCCTCACCGACGCGCGCGATCTCTTCCTGCGCAAGGAGCGCGAGCACGGCGAGAGCGTCGATCACCTGCTGCTGGAGCGCTTCCTCCAGGAGAAGGAGCTGATCGAGGTGGTCGCCGGCAAGGAGCGGGAGATCAACCTGCTCCGCCGCGATCTGCTCCAGCGGAACGAGGACCTGGACGCCCGGGCGGAGGAGCTGCGGCAGCTCACCGCCGCCCACGAACAGCTCGAGCGCGACCACGCGATGGCCCTCGCCCAGTTCGAGGCGTACGAGGCGTCGCTCCTCCGCACCATCGCCGGCAGGGAGACGCTGATCGCCGGCCTCGCCGCGGACCTGGCGGCGCAGCGGGAGGCGGAGCGCGCCGCGCGCGCCGAGCTGGAGGCGCGCCTCGCCGAGGCGGATCGCCTGCGCCGCTCCATCGCCGCCACCCTCGACGCGGCGGTCGCCGCGCGGGACTGGGCGCTGCGGGAGCAGGGCGCCGCCGCCGCCGCGGAGATCGAGCAGCTCGCGGTGGGCATGGCGATGATGGCGGCCGACCGCGCCGCCCTCGCCGAGCGCCTCGCCGAGGTAGAGGCGCTCCTCCTCCAGACCGAGGAGGCGCTCCACGAGGAGGCGAACGCGGCGGAGGCGCTGCGGGTACAGCGCGACGGCCTGGCGCAGGCGCTGGGCGATCGTCTCGCGGAGAGCGAGGCCCGGCTGGCGGCCACCGCCGACGACTTCGCCACCCACCGGGAGATGGCCGAGCGCCGGGAGGCGGAGCTCTCCGCGGAGCTGGCGGCGCGCGCCGAGCAGGTGGGCTCCCTCGAGGGCGAGCTCGAGGCGCTCCGGGGCGAGAAGTCCGACCTGGAGGCGGAGCTGGCGGCGCTCGCGGAGGAGAAGGCGCAGCGGGAGGCGGCGCTGGCGGCGGAGGTGGCCGCCTGGGTGGAGCGCCACGAGCAGCTCGAGGCGCGGCTGGCGGAGGAGAGCGCGCAGGCCGCCGCGCGCGAGGCGGAGCTGGAGGCGCGCCTCGCGGAGGCGCGGGAGACGATCGCCGGGGTGCGCGCCGAGCTGGAGCAGGCGCAGGCGGCAGCGGCGCTGCGCGAGGCGGCCCTCTCCGACGAGATCGCCCGGCTCCACGCGGAGGGCGAGGCGCTGGCGGAGGCGGCCCGCACCCGCGAGGCGGATCTGGTGGGCGAGATCGCCCGCCTCGAGGGCGAGCTGGCGGAGACCCGCGACGAGCGGGAGCGGACTGCCGCTGCGCTCCGCGCGGAGATCGAGGCGCTGCAGGAGGAACTGGCCTCGAGCCGCGCTGCCGCCCTCCAGGCGGAGGCGGAGCTCCGCGCCGAGATCGAGGCGCTCCAGGGCGAGCTGGCCGCGCGCACCGAGCAGGCGGAGCGGACCGAGACGCAGCTCCGGGCGGAGATCGAGGCGCTCCAGGGCGAGCTCGCCGCGCGCATCGATCAGGCGGAGCGGACCGAGACGCAGCTCCGGGCGGAGATCGAGGCGCTCCAGGGCGAGCTCGCCGCGCGCATCGATCAGGCGGAGCGGACCGAGGCCCAGCTCCGCACCGAGATCGAGTCGCTGCAGGGCGACCTGGCGGCGCGCATCGAGCAGGGCGAGCGGACCGAGGCCCAGCTCCGCGCGGAGATCGACGCGCTGCAGGCGGAGCTCGCGGCGCGGATCGACGAGGCCCGCCGCAACGACGAGGCGCTGCGCGGGGAGATCGAGGCGGCGCAGCAGGCGCTCGCCGCGCGCACCGACCTGGCGGAGCGGACCGAGGCGGAGCTGCGCGGCGAGATCGACGCGCTGCAGATCGAGCTGGCCACGCGCGCAGACGCCGCGGCCCGCACCGAGTCCCAGCTCCGTGGCGAGATCGACGCCCTGCAGCAGGAGTTGGCGGCGCGGGTCGAGGCGGGCCAGCAGACCGAGACCCAGCTTCGCGGCGAGATCGACACCCTGCAGCAGGAGCTGGCGGCGCGGATCGACGCCGCCCGGCAGACGGAGAGCGAGCTGCGCGGGGAGATCGACGCGCTCCAGCAGGAGCTCGGCGGCCGCATCGAGGCCGCCCAGCGGACCGAAGGGGAGCTGCGCAGCCAGATCGACGCGCTCCAGCAGGAGCTCGCAGCCCGGATCGACGCCGCCCACCAGACCGAGAGCGGCCTGCGCGGCGAGATCGAGTCGCTGCAGCTCGAGCTAGCCGCGCGGATCGACGCGGCCCACGCCACCGAGAGCCAGCTCCGCGCGGAGCTCGAAACGCTGGAGGGCCGCCTCGCCGCGAGGGGCCAGGAGGCGGAGGCGCTCCGCGCCGAGGTCGAGGTGCTCCAGGGCGATCTCGCCGGCGCCCGGCAGGCCGCCGCGGAGCACGCGGGGACCATCGAGGCGCTCCAGCGCTCGCTGGAGGAGCTGCGCGCGGAGAAGGAGCGGCGCGAGGACGAGCTGATCGCCGAGGTCGCCTCCGCCGTCGCCCGCGGCGGCGAGCTGGAGAGCCGGCTCGAGGAGCTGCGCCGCGCCAGCGGCGCGCGGGAGCAGGAGCTGGAGGCGACCCTCGCCACCACCAGCGAGGAGCTGGAGGTGGCCCGCGCCGAGCAGGAGCGGCTCGAGGCGGAGCTCGCCGAGCTGCGGGCGATCCACGGCGAGCGCGAGCAGCAGATGAACGAGGAGCTCTCCACCGCCACGCTCCGCGTGGCGGAGCTGGAGAGCGAGCTGGGCGAGCTGCGCGCCGAGCTGGAGAACCGCGCGGAGATCTGGCGCGAGGAGCTGGCCCAGCGCACCGCCGCCGCGTCCGAGCTGGAGCACCGGCTCAACGCCCTCACCGCGGAGAAGCAGCGGCGGGAGGAGCAGCTCACCCGCGACGTCGCCGCCAGGGCGGAGACGATCCGCGGACTCGAGCGCCGGGCGCAGAAGGCGGAGCACGAGCGCGAGGCGCTCCGCGCCGCGGCGATCGAGGAGCGGCGGCAGCTCGAGGAACAGCTCGCCGCGCTGCAGGCGGAGAGCGCCGGCCATGCGTCGGCGCTCGAAGCGGCCCGGGCCCGGATCGCCGAGCTGGAGGCGGAGGGCGAGGAGGTGGGCCGCGAGGTGCGCGCCACCCTCGCCGCGCGGGAGCAGCAGCTCCAGGAGCTCAACCAGCAGCTCGCCACCGAGCGGGAGGCGCAGCGCCGTCGAGAGGAGGAGCTGCGCCAGGCCAACGCGCGCCTCGAGTCGCAGCTCGCCGCCCTGCGCGCCCAGTCGGAGGACGCGGTCTCCGAGAACCAGCGGGCGCTCCAGGAGCTCTCCGCCCAGGCGCAGTCCCGCGCCCGCAGGATCCAGGAGCTGGAGGTGGCGCTGGAGAACGCCACCGCGGAGCGCGCCCGGCTGGAGCAGGAGACCCAGGAGAAGCAGGGGACGCTCGAGGCCCGGCTCCAGGAGATCTTCTCCCGTCTCCAGACCGCGATGCGCGAGCGGCGGGAGATCGAGGCGCGCAGCGCCCGGGAGATGGAGGAGACCCTGGCCCGCCACAAGGCGGAGCTGGAGCGGCGCGAGCAGCAGCGGAGCCTCGAGGTGGCCCGCCTCCAGGCGGCGCTGCAGGAGAAGACCCGCGCGCTCAAGGTGACCGAGCTGGAGCTCAACCGGGTCAAGTCGCGGCTGGAGGGCAGGGGAGCGGCGCCCCGGCAGGCGAACGTGGTGCGCGGCGCGGCGGAGCCGGTCACCCCCGGTCCCGCCGTCGAGGCGGAGGGCGAGGACATCGAGCTCGACTGAGCCGCCGCGGAGCGGCGGCTCGCTCCGCCGGAGGCGGAGCAAACGCAAGATTGTATTGCGCGCGCCAGCGCGCGTCTCCTCCACCGGGTCCCGCGCAAGCGGGATCGGGTGGAGGAGGTACACGCCGCCGGGGAGCGGCGGCTCGCTCCGCCGGAGGCGGAGCCAACGCAAGGTCGGACTCCGCGCGTCCCGGGATACCCCGCGTGGGGGGAGGAATCTCCGGGCTCCACACGCTCCCCACCGAGGGACTGTTCCAGCCATTGTCACGGCGCGCTGCAGGTGGCCTAATGGCGCCATGTCGAAAGCGCGGGGAGGGCACGCGGTGCGCTGGGCACCGGTGGCGGCAGCCGTATGGCTGTGCGCCCTGGCTGCGTGCACCGATCGCTGGCTCGATCCGCCCCCACCGCCGGCCGCCATCCCCTCCTGCCCCTGGGGCACGATCCTCGACACGGCCACCGGCAAGTGCTTCCCGGCGGGCTGTACCACGTCGGACGACTGCCCCGCCGGCTACTCTTGCAACCTCAACACCGGCAGCTGCGTCCCGCCCGATCCCGTCGATCCCGTCGATCCCACGCCGAGCTGCAGCGTCGGGGCGGTGCGCTGCGACGAAGAAGGCGAACGGCAGATCTGCGAGCCGGACGGCTGGGCCACCTGGGCCTGCCAGCCGGGCACGAGCTGCCACGGGGGCTACTGCAGGACCTGCGTCCCCGAGGAGCGGCGCTGCGCCGCGGACGGCAGCGCGGCCTACGAGTTCTGCGCCGCCGACGGCAACGGCTGGATCGCGGTCGACTGCCTGGGCCCCGGCGCCACCTGCGTGGACGGCTACTGCCGCATCTGCACCCCCGGCGAGACGCGCTGCGACCCCGGCGGCGTCGCGGTGTGCGACGCCACCGGCGCCCGCTGGAACACCGTCGCCTGCGGCGAGGGGAACCGCTGCGACATGGTCGGCGACACGGCCACCTGCGTCCCCATGGCGTGCACGCCCAACACGAGCACCTGCGATCCCGTCGACGCGCGCCAGCGCCTCGTCTGCAGGGAGGACGGGAGCGGCGTGCTCGCCGTGCCGTGCCCGACCGGCTCGGTGTGCAGGATGCCCCAGGGCCAGTGCCTCGACGAGTGCGGCATCGCCGCGCTCGAGGGGCGCGGCGCCGGCTGCGAGTACTGGTTCACCCACCTGCCCAACGGCGGCGGGGCGGCGGAGCCGGTCCAGACGCTGGTGCTGCGGCTGACCAACCCCGGCACCGAGGGCGCGGCGCTGCGGATCACCACCTCGCACGCTGCGGCGCCCGTGCTCCAGAACGCCATCCTCCAGCCCGGCGTCTCCCAGGACTTCCCCCTGCCCTGGCAGGCGGTGGAGGGCACCACGCGCACCGGCGGCGCCTTCCACCTGGAGAGCAGCAGGCCGATCCTCGCCCACCTGATCAGCCGTGTCGAATCGGGCGAGGAGACCGTGGTGGCGACCGCCGGGGCGACGGCCCTGCTGCCGCAGCACCTCCTCGCGCCGTCCGACGGGCAGCCGACCTACGTCGCGTGGTCGCCGCGCCACCAGTCGACGGAGGAGGCGGACGCGCCCGCGATCCTCACCGTGGTGGGGACCCGGCCCTCCACCCACGTCGAGGTGGAGTTCAGCGCGGACACGGCGGTGAGCCTCGACGGCGAGATCCAGGGCTGGCAGCGGGGCGAGCGGGCCGTCTTTCAGCTCGGCGCCGGCGACGTCCTCCAGTTCGCCACCGCCCCCATAGGCAAGTCGACCGAGGAGGACGGGCGGCGCGAGTGGCTGAACGACTTCTCCGGCACCTGGCTCCGCAGCGACGAGCCGGTGGCGGTCTTCGCCGGCGCCGCCCAGACCTCGAGCCCCCTCCGCACGGCGCCGGACCACGTGGAGGAGCAGCTGCCGCCCACGTCCCTGTGGGCGAGACGCTACGCGGCGATCCCCCGCAACGAGCACGATCGGTTCACCATCCTCGCCGGCGACGCTCCCGCGCTGGCGCTCTTCCATCCGCCGGTCTTCGACGAGGATGGCGTCCAGGTCCAGGTGCAGAGCCTGCCCGCCCGGAGCGCTTTCCGCTTCCGCGCCGAGCGCCCCTTCGAGGTGCGCGCCAGCGAGCGCGTCCTCCTCGTGCAGCAGGTCGGGGGCAGCGAGTCCACCAGCGACACCGGCGCGGTGGTGGTGCCGCCCGTGGACCGCGGGCGGAACCGCTACGGGTTCGAGCTGCCCGACGCTGCGAACAGCGAGATCTTCCTGGTGGCGAAGGCGGACGCGGAGGGCGCGGCGCCGGAGGTGACGCTGGCGGGGCAGCCCGTGGAGGAGTGGGTCCCGCTGGCGGGAACCGAGCTGCTCACCGCGCGGATCGGGCTCTGCATCGACGGCAGGTTCTGCAACGCCGAGGGCTTCTACGCCCTCGTCGCCGCCCAGCCGGTGCTGGCGGTGATCCACGAGGGGGGCGGGGCGGGCCTCAGCTACGTGGGCGGCATCGGCGACGCGCCCGCGGTCACGCGCCCCAACCCGTATTGACCCGGCGCGGACCGGCGACGCGCTCCGCCGGCGGAGCCAGGCAACCCGTCGTGCGCGCCAGCGCGGCTGCGATCCCGTGCTCGTACGACCGGCGTCAGCTTCCCGTCGCGGTGCGGACCTCGGGGAGGAGATCCTCCGCCTCCGCCGCGGTGATCTGCCGCTGGCGCTCGGGGTGGAGCTCCATTCCCGGCGCGTAGGCGGTGCTGCGGTTGCGGCCCGCGCGCTTCGATGCGTAGAGCGCGCTGTCCGCCGCGTCGAGGAGGCCCACCGCGTCCGCTGCGTCCCCGGGGAAGGTGGCCACCCCCAGCGACGCGCCGATCCGCACCGGCGCCTTGCCCGCGGGCGCGGGCGCCACCAGCTCGTGGATGGCGAGGCGGAGCTTCTCCGCCACCTCGAGCGCCTCGCTCCGCGCGAGCCTGGGAAGGATCACGCAGAACTCCTCGCCGCCGAAGCGGGCGACGGTGTCGACGCGGCGCACGCTGCGGCGCAGCGCCCCCGCCACCGCCTGGAGCACCGCGTCGCCGGTGGCGTGGCCGAAGGTGTCGTTGAGCTGCTTGAAGTGATCGATGTCGATCATCGCCACCGTCACCGGGTCGCCATAACGCTCCGCCCGGCGCAGCTCCATCTCCAGGTGGGCGAAGAGGTGGCGCCTGTTGAAGACGCCGGTGAGGGGATCGGTGAGCGAGAGCGCCACCGTCTTCTCGTAGAGGCGCGCGTTGGCCATGGCGAGCGCCGCCTGGCCCGCGATGCTGCTCACCAGCTTCATCTCGTCGGGCAGGAAGCCGTCGATCCGCCCGCGGAAGAAGACGAGCACGCCGACCACCTGCTCCTTGTGCTGCATCGGAACCGCGAGGAGCGAGCCCTCCGTGCCGCCCACCGAGGCGCGGCGCTGGAGCACCGTCTCCGCCGTGGCCGCCGCCTCGCCCGCCGCCCCCTCGCCGGGCGCGAGGGTCTCGCCCTCCCGCCGCCCGCCGGGGAGCTCCCCGTAGCAGGCGCGCACCCGCAGCTCGCCCGACGGCTCCGCCAGCAGGACCGCGAAGCCGTCGAAGCCCATCGTCGTCGCCACCAGCTCGGTGAGGCGGTGGAGCAGCGCGTCGACCTCCAGGGTGGAGTTGAGGGAGCGGGTGATGTCGAAGATGAGCGAGAGCTCGCGGAGGCGGGCGGCGAGGCGGCGGTTCGCCTCCTCCACCTGGCGCGCCTCCCGCTCCCGCATCGGCTGCTGCGCGAGGCGCTCCTGCATTCTCAGCAGCTCGCGCTGCCGTTCGATCGCCTCCGCCTGGCTCGCGGTCACCTCGGAGAGGAGCTCGTTGATCGTGTCGGCGATCCCCTCGAGCTCCGCCACCTCCGCGTCGGGCAGGCGGGCGATCCCCTTCGACGCGCGAATGCGCGCGAGCGCTTCGTCGAAGCGGGCGAGGGGGCCGAGGAGGGAGACGCGCGCGGCGAGCAGCACGCCGGCGAAGACCACCGCGCCGCCGAGGAGGCGCCAGGCGGGGCCGTCCGCCGGCAGCAGCGCGCCCACTCCACAGGCGATGCAGGCGAGGAAGGCGAATCGGAATGCGGCGCTGCGGTGGATGGGCGCTTTCACCAGGGTGTCTTTCCGCCGCCTGGTACCGCGTGGCGGACCTCGTCCGGTCAACGTAGCAGGGCGGGCAGGTCGCAGAAAGATCGCCAGCCCACACTCGTGGTATCAGTGCGCTCCGGCCGCCGCCATCGCCGACCCGTGTTAGGCTCCGATGTATGCGGCTCACGAGCAGGCTCCTCACCGAGGCGGGCTTCGTCCACGGCTTCTCCACGCGGCGGGGCGGCGTCTCCGCGCCGCCGTTCGACGCGCTCAACCTCGGCGGCTCGGTGGGCGACGACCCGGCGGCGGTGGAGCGCAACCTGGAGCTGCTCGCCGCGGACGCGGGGATCGACCGGGGCGCGTTCCGCGCGGTGCGCCAGGTCCACGGCGACAGGGTGCTGGTGGCGGGGGAGGGACCGCACGATCCCGACGCGGAGGCGGACGCGGTCCTCGCCGCGGCGCCCGGGCTCGCCGCGGCGATCAAGACCGCGGACTGCGTCCCCATCCTGATCGCCGACGAGGCGACCGGCCTCGCCGCGGCGGTCCACGCGGGCTGGCGGGGAACCGTCGCCGAGATCGCGGTGCGGGCGGTGGAGGCGCTGCAGGCCCGCGGCGCCGCGCCGTCCCGGCTGGTAGCGGCGGTGGGGCCCGCCATCGGCCGCTGCTGCTACGAGGTCTCGCCCGATCTCGCTGCCCGCTTCGCCTCCCGCCACGGCGCCGCGGCGGTGGAGGGGCGCCGGATCGATCTCGCCACCGCCAACCGGCTCCTCCTCCTCGAGGCGGGGCTCGCCGCTGACAGGATCGACGTGCTCGACCGCTGCACCTCCTGTGAGCCGGCGCTCTTCTTCAGCCACCGGCGGGACGCGGGCAGGACCGGCAGGCATCTCTCCTTCGTGGCCGCCCGGAAGCCCCGGTCGCTTTCTTGACACCCACGCACGCCCACCCATACCATCGCGCCGATTTCCCGGCTTTTTTCCGGATTGGCGCCATCGTGAAAACATCCCCTCCCGCCCTGGCCGCACTCGCCGCCGCCCTGCTCGCCGGGTGCGCGCACGGCGACGCCGCGACCGAGCGGGAACTGGCGCGGCTGCGCGAGCAGGTGGCGCGCCTCCAGCAGGTCCGGGACCAGGATCGCCTCCGACTCGAGGCGCTCGAGGCGCAGCTCGCGGCGCTGGCCCGCAGGCAGCAGGAGGAGAAGAAGGCCCCCGCCCCCGCCGCGCCGCAGCAGCCGCTCTCCACGGTGCGGCTCGCGCCACCGCCCGCGCCGCCTGCGCCGTCGATCGAGGAGGAGGAGGACTCCTTCATCTTCATCGTCGATCGGGGCGACGGGGACGAGGCACCCACCAGCCGACCCAGCCGCCACGCGCGCCGCGGGCTGCCCGCGGGCGGCGGCCCGGGGGTCGACAAGGCGCCGCCGCTCCCCACCGCGATCGAGCTCCGCGAGCCCGCGTCGCTCGCGTCCGGGCCGGCGCGCCCGCAGGGCCCCGACGCCTACGACGACGGGATCGCCGCGCTCCACGCGGGCGACGCCGCCGCCGCGGTCTTCCATCTGGAGCGCTTCCTCGCCGCCGCGCCGCGGGATCGCCGCGCGGACAACGCCGGGCTCGCCCTGGGCGAGGCCTACGCACGCCAGCAGCAGCCGGGCAGGGCGCTGCAGGCCTGGGAGCGCGTGGCCACCGACTATCCCGCGGGAGACGCGGTGCCCGACGCGCTCCTCCGCTATGGTGAAACCTGCAGGACCCTCGGCCGTGACGCCGCGGCGCGGGCCGCCTTCGAGCGGCTCGTGCGCGACTACCCGGGCACCGAGGCCGCCACGCGGGCGGGCGCCTGGCTCGCCGAAGGAAAGTGAAGGAGTCTCCGATGCGTCGTTCCCTCGCGCTCGTCGCCATTCTCAGCGTCGCC
>Ga0180215_1001249_pt1 | contig 28745 bp, 20 predicted proteins | sample eDN3rd37CBELigBY_FD_128871 | JGI IMG/M metagenome (GOLD analysis project Ga0180215, IMG submission 128871) | Enriched backyard soil microbial communities from Emeryville, California, USA - eDNA 3rd pass 37_C BE-Lig BY (version 2) (version 2) | ecosystem: Environmental > Terrestrial > Soil >...
CGTGAGCCCGCGGGGCGAAGTCGTTTTTCCAGGCTGTTCGCTCGAGTTGTCGTTTGGGCAACCGGTACGCACACACCAATTGAGCATACGAGCTCCTCGCGTTCGCGGGGACGACCACGTAATAGGCACGAGGAGCGGGTCCGAAATCGATCGACACCCTGTAGGTTTTTCGAGGCCCAGATGCTCCTATTTCTGTGTGCTTCAGAGAAGGACCTGAGGCTCCGCTGAAGAGTTTCGGGCTGGAGTCAGAGGCGATGTCTCGATTTTTCGTGGCACGGAGGGAAGGATGAGTCTCTCCGACCATCGCGGAAGCTGGTTCGTGGTGAAGCTGGGCGGCGAGCTGGTCGTGCCGGGCAAGCTCGCCGGCGTCGCCGAAGGCATCGCCGCCTTCCTCGAGGCGGGAATCAAGGTCGCCATCGTCCACGGCGGCGGTCCCCAGGCCACCGCCCTCACCAGGCGCCTCGGCCTCGAGCCTCGGCAGATCGCGGGCCGACGGATCACCGATGCCTCCGTCCTCCAGGTGATGAAGCAGGCCCTCGCAGGCGAGGTGAACGTAGACCTCACCGCGCTGCTCCGCGCCGAAGGGCTGCAGCGGGTGGTGGGCCTCCACGGCGTCTCCGCGGGCCTCGTCGAAGCCGTCCGCCGCCCGCCCCGGCTGATCAAGGGCGGTCCTGCAGAGCCCGTCGACCTCGGCTTCGTCGGCGACGTGGTTCACGTGAACACCTCGCTCCTCGAGACCCTGGCAGCGGACGGTTACGTTCCCGCGATCGCCTCCCTCTCCGGGAGCGCCGACGGCAATGTCCTGAACATCAACGCCGACACCGTCGCGACCCGGATCGCCGTCGAGCTCGGCGCCGCGAAGCTCCTCCTGGTCGCAGGCGTCCCGGGCATCCTCCTCGACCTCCACGATCCCACCTCCCGCGTCCCCCGGATCACCCCTGCCGAGGCAGAAGAGTTGATCGGGAAGGGCGTCATCGGCGGTGGTATGATCCCCAAGGTCCAAGACGCCCTCGCCGGCGTCGCGGCCGGGATCGGCGCCGTCCACATCTGCGGTGCGGACCGGGGGCAGCTCCTCATCGAAGCTTCGGATCCGGGATCGTCCGGCACCGTCTTCGTCCAGTAGCGTCGCCGAGGATGTCCGGCGAGAGTTGCCGAGCCAAGATGGACCACCGAGCAGTTGGAGTGTCTCGCTACGATCCCATGCGAAGAGGGGCTCGATCCATGTCTCCTCCCTCCCGCACGCACGCCCGAGTGCGACGCGGTCTGCAAACACCTCTACCTCGACTGCGATCACCCATTCGCGTTGATATTCGAAAATGGCAAGCAGAGGTACGCGACCGCGTCGGAGTGCATGACCTTGTGCCCAGGCAGCAACTGGGGCGGAGACAAGCGGGTTACGAGCTGCATGCTCGACATCTCCTGCCCGAACGGCAAGTCGAGCGAGCAAAAGCAAGCGGAGCTGGAGGCATGCCTCTGAGTCCCGTGCTCGCGAAAACTTTCGTCCTCGCGCTCAGCGCCCCGGACGACGGCGTCGCATCGAGGAGAAGACCGAAACTGCGAATGCAATGACCAAGAGGTTTGCAGCTCCCGGTCCAGTGGTACAGGGGGTCAAGGTCACGATGGTGTCGTTACATTTCGGGATTGGTCCAAGGACCTCTTCTGCTGCTGCGCTGCAATCCTCGGAGAGTGCGAGCTCGATCGCGGTCTCGACGTCGAGGAGAGGCTTCGAAGACCGTGGGCAGCTCAGCTCCCCCGAGCGAGTCGGGACGTACCAGATGGGAGCTCCCTGCTCGCCGAAGAACCAGATTCCTTCTTCGCGATGCACCGAATTCGGCAGGTAGAGCTCGACGGTGTCGCCGACCTGCATGGAGCCATCGTCGAGACCATGGATCGCGTCGATGCGGAAGGTGGTGTATTCCCACTTCGAGTCGATCGTCGTCGTCTCGAGCACGGTCTGTGCGCCGACACAGATCATTTCGTGGCAGGGCTGCACACACATCGCCTCTGCCACGCTCGGGCCTGCGATGATGCCTACGAGCCCCAGAAACATCGCCGACGCCAGAGACGATCTCATTCATTTCCTCTCGAATCCGAAGGGGAGCCCACCGGAAGCGGTGACGATGGCCGTCAGGCCTGCAACAACGAGAAAACGCCTGCGTGATCTATCGGAGCCTCCTCGTGCATGCTCACGAGAAGAGAGTAGCCGGAATAAACCAAGTTTCCAACTCGGCCCAGGGGAGAGATGGCGTTCTCTCCCTTGGGCCGAGAGCCTCGATGAGGCGGCGCTGCGCTCTCGGTGGCGGGTGGCGCCAGGCGCGAAGGGAACTCCGTTTCGGTCTCGGGGACGCCTCGAAGGGCTGGTCCAGTTCACCGGCGTTCGTGGCCTTCCGCTCTGAGCCTGAAAAGGTATCGCCCCCGCAAGGGGGGCGATCTCTTCAGCTCGTGCTTCGCGCGAGTGGGCTTTTTTCGTCTGCTTGCCTTCGTTGGCATCCTCCGGTGCGATCGATCGCAGGCCCCTTGCGATCGATCGATACCGAGGCTCGACGATCAGATTTGAACGGCGGCGAAGAAGCCGGGCCAGATTCGGACGGGGTTCTTGCCGTCGATGACCCAGCCCGGGATCAGCTCGAGGTCGTCGCGGTCGCTGCCGAAGCCGGTGAAGACGTTCAGGCTGGGCCCGACGGTGATCGCGAGCTGCGGTGCGAGCTGCCAGCCGGCGCCGAGGCGCAGCACATGGAGGAGGTTCTCCGACTCCCAGGTGGCCCCGTCGCGGACGGAGTTCACGGTGAGGTCGATGTTCAGGAAGTCGAGGAAGGCCTGTTCGAAGCCGATGCGCGTGCCGATGCCCATGCCGTTGGACCAGCGGATCGGAGCGTCGCCCTGCCTGGGAGAGAGGCCGGCGGTGACGATGCCGTAGACGTATCGGGTGCCGAGCTGGAAGCCGAGGTTCGCGACGTTGACATCGCTGCTCGAGAGCTCGAGGTCGAAGCGGCCGTTCCGGACGAAGCTGAGGAGCCCGATGGAGACATCCGATTCGCTCGCGAAGTTGAGGAGTCCGAGCTGCATGCCTCGGTTTCGACCCGCGACGTTGACGATGCCGATCTGGCTCCCGTCCACGGAGCCGGACACGTTGATGAGGGAGAGCTGGAGGCCGTCGATCGCCCGGGCATAGCTGAGGCCGACGCTGGTCTGGAAACCTTCGAGACGCCCCGCGGTGACGCTGCTTCCCACCGCTGCCTGCATGCCTTCGAGATCCCCGCCCGCAATGGATGCGCCCACGGCGAGTTGGGCACCGTCGACGGAACCTGCCGTCACAGCGGCTCCGATCGCAGCCTGCATGCCTTCGAGGTCGCCACCTGCGTAGGAGGCGCCGATGCTGAGCTGGCTTCCCAGGACGGATCCTCCGGCGACGCTGGCCCCAATCGCCGATTGAAATCCCTCGAACTCACCTCGCGTGTAGGAGGCGCCAATGCTGAGCTGGCTTCCGAGGAAGTCGCCGCCCGTGCCGCTGAAGCCGGTTGCCGCTTGGAACCCGTTGAAGTCGCCGCCGGCCACGTTGGCGCCGGAGGAGATCTGGGCGCCTTCGAAGCTGCCGCTCGCATGGTTGAACCCCGCCGCGATCTGGGCGCCGTTCACCGCTCCGTCGGCCAAGTTGAGGGCGGTCGCGATCTGGGCGCCCTCCAGGTAGCCCCCGGCCATGTTGACCCCGGTGGCGATCTGGACGCCGTCGACGGAGCCGCCGGCGATGTTTCCGCCGATGGCGATCTGGCTGCCATGGACCGTCTCGTCGATCATGTTGAGGCCCAGGCTGATCTGGACGCCATCGAGTCGGGTCGCGCGCCCGCCGAGGAGGTTCAGGCTGAACTTGCTCGTGGTGGGGCGACCGCGCGGCGGCTCCGGGAAGATGGACGAGCTGAAGGGAACGACCTCGTAATCCTCCTCGGCAGTCGCCAACGCCTCGGTGTCGGCGGTGACGGTCGGATCCGCCTCGCCATCCTCCCATGCGGCCACTTCCAGATCCGTGGTCGCAGGATCTTGTTCACTCAGAGTGTCGCCTCGGCGCACGGTCCGCTCCCGCGTCGCAGGCAGCAGCTCGCTTCGACCGAGGTGGCTGCGGGTACCGTCCTCGAGCTGCAGGGTCGCCGCGAAGAGCGCGCCCTTCTCGTCGAGGGTGATGGCGTAGTCGCCCGGCGAGAGGCCGAGCTCCAGGGGCGCGCCCGCCTGCTTGCGGACCTCAACCACCAGATTTCCGTCGCGATCGCGGAGGAAGATCCGCCCGCCGAGCTCCTCGCCCAGGATCAGGCCGGCAGAGGCAGAGCGGAGGTCCGTGATCACCAGATCGCCGGATCCGACGAGCTGCATCTCGTAGGCGGGATGTTGGGCACCGTGTTGGGTCCGCTCGGTGTTGGAGAGGGTCTCGCGAAATGCGTAGGCGTAGGCCTCGTTGAGGGTGACCCTGCCGGTGCCGGAGGTGTCGGCTGCGCCGCGCAGCCCCGAGACCAGGTGGTGGGTGAAGAAGGAGGCGCCGATCCGATCGGACTCCTGCGCCGCCTCGTCGGCGGAGCTCGCGGTGAGGAAGGCGTGGCCCTTCACCGAGGAGGAGGCGTCGAGGAGGAAGGGCGGCCGAAGCACCCCACCCTTGCGGCGGGTGAGGGCGCCGGACGCGCAGGAGTCGAGGATCGCCACCCGCACCTCGGCGGGGAGCTCGTCGATCGCCTGCCGCAGCTCGCCGTAGCCGAAGCGCTCGTTTCCGAGGAGCAGGCCCTCCTCGTCCGAGTGACCGGAGTAGTAGAAGAAGAGCTCCACCCGATCCCCCTCGGCGCGGGCGGCCTGAAGGCGCTCCGTCATCGCCGCGAGTCCGTGCTGGAGCGCGGCGCGGTCGGGATCCAGCAGGAGGAGCTGATCCCCCGCCGCCACCCCACCCAGCTCGGAGAGGACCTTCGCCATGGAGGCGGCGTCGGAGCCTGCATAGCGGAGCCGCACCCTGTCGCCGCCGCCATCGTTCGCGCCGGCGATCAGGCTGAAGCGGCGGGTCTGGTGCTGCCTCTCCGCGTGGGCGGTGGAGGCGATCAGGGAGGTGAACAGGAACGCCGTCAAGGTGGCAGCGTAGAAGGATCTCATCGGGGCTTCCTGAGGGTGAGGGACGTCTGCTCCCGATCGCCCGGGAGGGGAAGTGGGTCATGTGCCGCTGCAGCAGGGGATCCGGCGAGCCTTCGCGCGGCGTCGAGCGCCTCCTGCACGGGAAAGGGTTCCTTGGAGGAGATGAGGATGAAGCGCTCGAAGCCGGGTGCGTCGTCGAGCTCGTAGGCGTTGGGGAGCGGCACCGCCCCCTCGCGCTGCAGGGGGGAGGCGAGCCCGCCAGCCAGCGGGTGGTGCAGGGTCACGGCTCCCGCACCATCCAGGGAGAGCACCACGCCGTAGCCTTCCCCCGCCGCGACGTAGCTGAGCTGCAAGAGCTCGTGGGCGCGCACCTCGGATCCGTCGCCCAATCGCTCCGGCGCCTCTGCCCCTCTGCGGTGCACGAGGAGCTGGGGCCGAAGCCCCTTCAGCCTCGTCTCCTCCAGCTCGCTCAGGACCGGGTCCGTCGCGAGCTCGCCCTGGGGCAGGACCGCGACGAGGAGGATCGCTGCGGCGACCGGGATCGCGAAGCCGCCGCCGACGGCGAGCTTCCGCCACCACCCGCCGTCCGCCCCGACCGGCGCCCTCGAAGCGGGAACGATGGACGGCCAGGGCCTCGATGGAGCCGGATCCGCGCCCTTGGCGGGGTCGACGCCACTCTCCGCCTGGTGGCCAAGAGAGAGTGCTTCGGCGCCATCGGTTCGCCGACGGATGGACGCAGCGATCGTGGCGGCGTCGTAGGTGCCGAGGATCTCGTGGTTCGAGCGCTCGAGGGCTGCCAGCCGCTCCCTTCCGCCCTCCTCCGCATCCAGGCGGCGGCGGACCGCAGCCAGCTCGTCCGGGGGAAGCTCACCGAGCGCGAACCGCTCCAGGAGCCAATCGGGAACTCGCTTCTCCATCATCCAACCTCTTGCATCGCCAGCGCCGTCTCTCGCAGCCCGCGCAGCCGCTTGCGAACGCCGGAGACCGAGAACCCGACCTCCCGGGCCACCTCCTCCAGCGTCATTCCATCCAACAGGTGCATCACCGCCATGGTCCTCGTGGACTCCTTCTCCACTCCGAAGATCCGCTCCAACATCGAGCGCGCCGCGCTCTGCCCTTCGAGATCCTCGAGGGCCGCGATCTGCAGGATCCGCTCGTCGTCCTCGTCCACCGGCTTCCGGCTCCTGGACCGGAGCTCGTTGAGGCAGTGGTTCGTCGCCATCCGCATCAGGAGCGACGAGGGCGCCGCCTCGTTCAGGCGAGCCTCGTTCCGCAAGAGCAGGACGAAGACCTCCTGCATCGCGTCGAGGGCGCGCTCCTCGTCACGCAGGAGGCGCCTGCACCTGCGCAGCACCATCGGTCCGTAGCGCTCGTAGAGCGCTTCGACGTCCAAGGCCAAATCCCGTCTCCTAGTTCCTGTGATCGCGTCCGAAGCCTTCTAGCATTTGTGCCTGGAACACCGCCGGCCGGCGAAGGTGTCACCGGCTCCTGCGCGATCGCTCGCTGATGAAACACCGGCGCTCGCCGAAGGTGTCACTCCGACCGAAAATTCGATGCGCCATAGCGCCGGCACCCATCTCGGGGTCGTCCGCGCCCAGCCCAGCCCTCGAACACCGTCTCTACTCGAACGGGAGGCAGGCCACCTTGGCGCCGGCGCCGATCCCGAGGGCGTCCACCGCCCATCCCGGGAGCCGGACCTTGCGGCCCTCGATCAAGGCAGGCGCCTTCACCGCCCGGAAGCGGTTGGCGGGATCCTTGCGCTCCACGCCGATCAGCCACTCCGGGGGGAGCTCGCCGTCCGGCAGCGGCCCCTCGACCACCACCGGCGCGCGCAGGTCGCGGATCAGGGTCACCTCGTCGATCTTGGCTTCGAAGTGGGGGCCGCCGTCGAAGGGGTCGATCCGCTCGTTGTAGCGAAAGCCGATCCGCTCGAGCATCTTCCTCACCCCCTCGGTGTTGGGGCCCACCCGCCCGATCACCCGCTGCACCCGCTTCGGGAAGAGGGTCGCGTAGATGTCCGAGTGGGGGAAGAGCTCCTTGATGAACTCCTTGTTCCCCTGGCTGAGGCGATCCGCCTCGGAGTAGGTGAGGCCGGTGAACTTCTTGCCCAGGCTCTCCCAGAGGAGGGATCTGCCGTCGGGGAGCAGCGGAGGCAGGAGCTCCGCCAGCACCTGATCTCGAAACCAGGGCCGGTGCATGCCGATGAAGAGGAAGCGCACGTAGGAGAGCTGCTTGCCCGGCTTGTTCAGCCCGCGCATCCGGGGATCCACCACCAGCCCGCCGATCTCGGTGGGGCCCTCGTATTGGTAGGCGATCGAGAGCACCGTGTGGTCGAAGTGCTGATCGATGGTGGAGGAGTAGGTCTGCCGCTTCGAGACCTCGAAGAAGACGTGGGGGGCTTCGAAGGTCCCGTGCTGGGCGATGACCCGCGAGGTCCCGACCAGCTCGCCGGTGTCGGTCTCCTCCAACACGAAGAGATACTCCCGTTGAAAGGGATCGCGGATCCGCCCGTTGAACGAGCGGATCGAGGTCTCGACGATCTTTCGCAGGGCTGCTTCGTCGTTGGGGAGGTTGACGGTATCCAGGACCTTGGCGAGCTCTTGGAGCCCGGGCAGGTCGGAGGGAGCGACGTCACGAAGCAGGTGCATGACCTTCTCGAAAGGGGTCGGAGCCGCAGACGGCCGGCTGCATGTTTTCGGGGAGAGCCCCGACTTTCAACGACAGAGATTCACGATGAGCTGCGAGTACCAGCGAGAGGCGTCGCGGATCTGCGTGAGGCTCTGCCACTCGTTGGCGGTGTGTGCATTTCCGGTGGAGCGCCCTGGGCCGAAGACGATGGCCTCGATCCCTGCGGAGACGAAGACGCCTCCCTCGGTGTTGGTGGGCTTCGCCTGGGGTGTCGGATTCATTCCCAGGGACCGCGACGCTTCCATCGCCGCGTCGCGCAGGGTCGACTGGGAGGGGAGCGCCATGGCCGGGTTCGCGCGGGAGCGATGGATCCGCAGATCGAGGCCCAGCTCCCGCGCCACCGAGCTGCCGAAGGATTCGATGGTCTCGAAGAGCGCGATGGGATCGTGTCCGGGCAGGAGCCTGGCGTCGCAGGTGAAGTCCAGGCGATCGCCCTCTGTCGCCACCACGCCGACGTTGAAGACTGCGGTGGCTGGATCGAAGCGGGGATCCTCCAGGGGGGCGGCGCTCGTCACCGCTTCCTGGAGCACCTGGGCGATCCGCCGCGCCAAATCCAGGGGGCGAGAGATCGAGGCGCCGCTGCCGGTGACCTCCTCCACCTTCACGCCCTCCGCCTGCGCCGCCTCCGCGAGGCCTGGCCTGGCGGCGACCTCGATCACGCAGCGGGCGGGGACCTTGTTGGCGAGGTCGCCACCCTCTGCCCACTCGATCGAGACCTCGTGCCGCGTGCAGAAGTCGAAGGCCCTGTCGATGGCGTTGATCCCCAGACGAGGGGTGGAGCTGTGGGCCGCCTTGCCGGCGAAGGTGAGGCGCAGCCTCGAAGGGCTCGCCCGGGCTGCCTGCGGATCGGCGATGGTCATCTCCGCCACGAGGTAGCCCTTGTGGGCGTCGATGATCCGCAGCTCCGACGGCTCCCCGCACGAAGCCCAGGCAGGGCGAAACGAGCTGTGCTGGATGAAGTGCTTCGCCCCCAGGCAGCCGACCTCCTCGGCGAAGGTGCCGCAGAACGCGACCTTCCCCGCTGCCGCCGGCGGGGCCGACGCCAAGGCCTGGAGCTTCGCCAGCGAATCGAGCTTCACGTCCGCCACCCCGAGGCCGTAGAGGGTGTCGTCCTCCTGGGCGAGGACCCAGGGGTCGGTCTTCGTCCAGAGCTCAAGAGGGCCGGAGCCGACGGTGTCCGTGTGGGTGACCAGGAGCAGCGAGCCGTCCTTCGGGGGCGCTCCCTTCGGGTAGACGATCAAGTTCGCGTGCCGGGTGCCGAGGGCCTCCGCCTCCTGTCGATAGGACTCGAGGCCCAACCCCTGGGCGACCCGCTCCAGCACCTCGACCGCGCGCAGGTTCCCCCGGGCGGAGACGGAGTCGGCGGCGATCAGATCGCGCGCTGCAGCGAGAAGATCGAAGTCCATGGGCTACCTCGTGTGATGGGCGGATGGGCAACCTAGCACAGGCCCGCGCGGGGCGGCCAGCGGTCGGAGACGATGAAAACCTTGAAATTTCACGATCCCGGACGGGATGAAGAGCGGCGGAGAGCTCCACTCGTATATGGTCGCCGCCAAGGCGGGGCGCGGTCCTGACCCGACCGAGCCGACAGGGAGCGACGATGCGAGCGGTGGTCCAGCGGGTGACGCGGGCGCAGGTGCGGGTGGAAAATGAGGTGGTCGGGCAGATCGACCATGGCCTCTGCGTGCTGGTGGGCGTCGGTGCGAACGACGGCGACGCCGAAGCGGACTACCTCGCCGAGAAGGTGGTGGGCCTGCGGATCTTCGAGGACGAAGCGGGCAAGATGAACCGGGGCCTCTTGGAGGCAGGCGGCTCGATCCTCGCCGTGTCCCAGTTCACGCTCTACGGCGACGTGCGCAAGGGCAAGCGCCCCAGCTTCGTCGGCGCGATGGAGCCGGAGAGGGCCCGCGATCTCTTCGAGCGCTTCTGCAGCGGATGCAGGGCCCTCGGCGCCAAGGTCGAACAGGGACGCTTCCGCGCCGAGATGCAGGTGGAGCTGGTCAACGACGGCCCCGTCACCATCTGGATCGACACCGAAGCGAGGTGAGAGGACGTCGGGCGGGCCGCTGGCGAAGCTGAGCCTCAGCCCCCTCTCAGCTTGGGGAGGGGATGCAGGGTGGTGGCGCCGGACTCGGGGTGGCGCAGGCCCACGAAGGGGACCCGGAAGACCCGGGAGAGGAGGTCGGCGGTCAGCACCGCTTCCGGTGGCCCCGCAGCGACCACGTCGCCTCGCTCCAGGATCAGGATCCGATCGCAGAGCTCTGCCGCGTGGGTGAGATCGTGGAGCACGCAGACCACGACGCCGCCCCGGTCCGCGTGCTCGCGGGCGAGGCGCAGGGCCAGGTGCTGGTGGGCGAGGTCCAGGTGGGCGGTCGGCTCGTCGAGGACCCAGATCGGCGCGTCCTGGGCGAGGAGCCTGGCGAGGAGGACCCTTCGCCGCTCGCCGCCGGAGAGCGCGTCGAGGGGGCGGTTCGCCAGCTGCGCAGCCTCCACCTTCTCGAGGGCGGCGCTGGCGCGTGCACGGTCCGCGGGACCGTCCAGGCCGAGAGGGCCCAGGTGCGGGCTTCGGCCCATCAGCACCACCTCCGCCGCGGTGAAGGGCAGATCCTGGGGCATCTCCTGGGAGAGGTAGGCGATCCGCCTGGCGACCTCCGAGCGGGGGAGGGAGCGAAGCTCGTCGCCAGCGATCCGGATCGAGCCGGCCCGTGCAGGGATCAGCCCGCTGATCGCCCTGGCGAGGGTGCTCTTGCCGGCGCCGTTGGGCCCCAGCAGTCCCAGGACCTCGCCGCTGTCCAGGGAGAGCCCCACGCCGTGCAGGATCTCTCCCGCGCCGGAGAGCTCCACCCGCAGGGAGTCGACCTCGATCATCGGCTGCGTCATCGGCAGGGCCGCGCTCATGGCCGCTGCGGCGCTGGCCGGACAGCGACCTCGGCTGGGGCTGAGGCTGCTGGCGCTACGGAAGGCAGAAGCTTCTGGCCATGAAGCATAGCTTCGGCGTCCACTCGCGGCAGAGACGTGGTCGTCCACTGGAGCGCCTCTGAAGCGGGGGAGTCCGACTCGCTCAGCGGCGTGTGGGAGGCAGAAGCCGTCCCGGAGCTCGATGCGGTGGGGTTCGGCTCGGAGCGCGGCCCGGTGGCGGTCCCGGATCCCGAGTCGAGCAGATAGAGGGTGATGGCGCCGATCGCCGCTGCACCTGCGACTCCGTAGAGGACCCGGGCGGTGCCGATCTGGGAGAGGGCGTCCGAGCGCTCGGCGGCGAAGGGCTTGCCAGCGCTCTTCAGGGAACGCGCCGTGTCCATGTCGCTGCTCGCCCCTGCGTGGAATACGGCAGCTACGGCGGCGCTCAGCACCGAGGCCCCGCCTGCGTAGTAGGGCCAGAGGTTGGTGCGGCTCTCCCTTGCGGGGACCGCCACCGGCGCGAGGAGGAGCTCGGTGGACATCTCCTCACCAGCAGCGAGCGAGAGGTCCCTTCGCGCCACCGAATAGCCGGCCTTTCGCAGCTCGAGGGCGTAGCTCCCCTCGGGCAGGAGGAGGGGGCCGGCAAGGGGGAGGAAGCCGTGGCGTACCCCGTCCACCAGGAGCTCGGCGTCGGGCACGTTGGAGCGCACGCTCAGGCGCGCGGGGGGGAGCAGGAGCTCTGCAGGGAGCACCTTGCCGAGGGCGTCCTCAAGGGCCTGCTCCCACTCGGGGCCCGGAGCGGCGTAGGTCGACGAGGTGGTCCTGGGCGCTCCGTCGGAAGCTCGATCCAGGGCGCCGATCTCCAGCCCGTACATCTCGCCGAACCTGCCGATCCCCACCGTGATCAGCCAGCGCACCTCGAGGAGCCGCGCCACGTCGCCGAGGCAGGCAGCGTCGGAGCCGCAGCGCAGGGGATCCGGTCCGCCGCGGGCGCGCAGCAGTCGGGCAGCCTCGCCGGGGCCGAAGGCGCGCAGCGAGCCCTTCGCGATCCGATCGACGGTGAGGTTGCCGAGGCGGTCCGCCAGCGGGCCCACGCCGACGGCCTGGGTCACCACGATGGCGGCGTCCACCGCCGGCGCGACCGCGGTCGCCTTGGCCTTGGCAGCGGACGGCGCCGGGGCGCAGAGGAGGAGGAGCGCAAGGGCGAAGGCCGCTCCTGCTGTTCGCTCAGGTCGGAAGGTGAATCGCTGCACGCCGAGCCTCCGCTTGGGTAGGTGGTTCGCCCGTATCCATATCATCGGAAGGCCCTGCGCCTCTCGTCGAGGATCTGCTCCAGCTCGCCGAGCTGCCGTTCGAGGGAGTCGTATTGCTCCGGAGAGTCGATGAAGCGATCGAAGCTGCTCCCCACCGCCCGCTCGAGCTCGATCACGATCGTCCCGATCTGCCCGGCGCCATGCTCCGCGACCAGGCTCGAGAAGCTCCGCTCCAGCGCCTCCCTGCGACGGATCAACGCCTGCCGCCGATCGATGGGGGGTGGAGGGGGCTCCGGCGCGGGCTGCTCCACGACCCGCTCCTCCTGGACCGGAGGCGGCGGGGGAGCAGCGGGAACCGGCGCAGGGGGCGGCGGTGCAGGGGCGGGCCGCGCCACCGGGGGCGGCGGCGGCTCCTCGACCGGAGGCTCCGGCACCTCGAGCTCCGGCTGCGGGTCGGGGACGGGAGGCGGTGCGGGCTCGACGGCGACGGGCGCCGGCTCCACGATGGTGTCGACTTCGATGGCGCCGGGCATGGTGAGCCAATGGGCGACCCCGGCTCCGACGAAGACGAGCAGGAGGATCGCGAGATACAGCGACCTCCGTCCCCGGCGTTTCTCCGCGCCAGCGTTGCTCCTCGCCTCCGCCGGCGTAGAAGCCGTGGGCGCACCGAGGCGGCGTGGTTCCCGTGCCACCGCATCGTCTTGCAGTGGGCCTTGCGGCGAACTCGAAACGTGCGCCTGCCCGGGTGCGTGGGGCGACGCCGAAGCATGCGCCTGCTCCGGAGCCGGCGGGTCGAATGGCGCCGCCGCTGCTGCCGGCATCGAAACAGCAGGCACCGAACTCGAATGCGCGGCTGATCCGCCCGGCGCCGACGTCTCAGTTTTCTCGCGACGCTGCGCGGCTGCATCGCCCGGCGCAGCCGGTGTCGGCTCCTCCTCGCTGCGGCGCCGCGTCTCGCCGCCGACGCGCATCCGGTGGAGGCGATCCTCTTCGCTCTCCACCTCGAACCAGGGCCGGGTCGCGGGGCCTGCCACCGGGGCGGTGGCGGAGACCAGGGCGCGGGTGCCGCTCGCCCTGCGATCCCAGGGGACGTCGGGGAGCCCCGAGCCCCGGAGGGTGGGAGCCGCGAGGTGGGCGGGGGCGTCGTCGGCGCGGGTGGCAGGGGTCGGATCCGCGAACCGTGAGGTCGGGCTGGAGAACTGAGGCGGCGCCGCGGGCTGCTCACCATCCGCGTTGCCGTGAGACACAGGGGGAGGTCTCGGATCCGAGACGGGTTGGGTCTCGTCGTGAGAGCCGCCCGGCGATGGGGTCGGGAAGCTCTCCCCTTCTTCGGCGGAGCCGAGGGCGAAGCGGGCGAGGACCTCTCGCTCCCGCTGGTGCTCCTCGGTGAAGAGGGTGACGACGTAGGTGGCGAGCTGCTCTGGGCCCACGTCCGGGGCCAGCTCGGAGAGACAGGCGGAGAGCGCTGCGCGCATCTGCTCCGCGGTGCGGAAGCGCGCCTCCGGGTCGGGGGCGAGGGCCCGTGCGAGGACGTCGACGACCCCCTGGGGGAGGCTCGGCTCGAGCTCCTGGATCGGCTGGATCCGCGGCGCACAGATGCGACTGAAGAGCTGATCCTGGGGCGCGTCCTCGAAGGGGTTCTGGCCCGCGAGGAGCTCGTAGAGCACCACGCCCACCGCGTAGAGATCGCTCCTGCGATCCACGGCGTCGCCGCGGGCCTGCTCCGGGGGCATGTAGTAGAGCTTGCCCAGGACCGCTTGGGGCTGGCTGCGGCCGAGGCTGAGCTTCGACCGGGCGAGGCCGAAGTCGATCACCTTCACCTCGCCTTCGTACGAGACGAGGATGTTCTGGGGCGAGACGTCGCGGTGCACGAGTCCCAGATCGAGGCCGCTCTGATCCTTCTTGCGGTGGGCGTAGGCCAGGGCCTCCAGGACCCGCACCGCGATGTAGAGGGAGAGGACCACGGGGAGCCTGCTGCCGTTGGATCGGACCCTCTGCATCAGCCTGCGCAGATCCTTGCCGTCGACGAACTCCATGGCGATCCAGTAGTCGCTGTCGAAGGAGCCCGTGTCGTAGACCTGCGCGATGGAGCCATGCTGGAGCGCGACCAGGGTCCGCGCCTCGTCGAGGAAGCGACCCACGAACTCCGGATCCTCCGCGAGCTGGGGCAGCACCTTCTTGATCACGCAGAGCTTCTCGAGGCCTCCCTGGAAGGTGGAGCGGGCCAGGTAGATCTCGCCCATTCCCCCTGCGGCCAGCGGTGCCAGGAGGGTGAACCTGCCGAAGGAGACCGGCCGAAAGGGGCGCAGTCCCGCGCGAGCGCCGGGTCCGCTCATGGGGCCGAGTCTGGCGAAGGCGCGGCAGCAGGGACGAGGCCGCGAAGCTCGAAGACCGACACGGGCTCGCTCCTCCCGCGCAGGATCCGCTCACCGAGCGCGACCGCGTCGAAGCGGCTCCCGCCTGCCTCGATGGTGGCGCTCGACGCGAGGATCTGGCCGGGCCGTGCTTCGCCGACGAGGCGGGAGGCGACGTTCACGGTGTCGCCCACCGCGGTGTACTCGAGGCGCTCGATGCCGGGGCGGAGGGAGCCGGAGCCACCACCTGGACCGAGCCCGAGCTCGAGGGTCAGTCGATCGCCGCCCACGGTCCCCGCGAGGAGCCGACCGGTGCAGAGGCCGATCTTGAGGTGGCACCGCTCCTCCTCGGCCCAGCCCGCCATCAGCTCTTCGAAGGAGTCCTGCATCGCCAGCGCGGTGAGGAGCGCCCGCTCTGCGTCGTCGATCCTCGCGTAGGGCGCTCCGAAGACCGCCATCACCGCGTCGCCGATGAACTTGTCGACCGTCCCGCGATGCTCGAAAACCGAGGCGGTCATCCGCCGGTAGAACTCGTCGAGCAGCGAGACGACCCGCATCGCTGGCGCCTTCTCCGCGAAGGCGGTGAAGCCGCTGATGTCGGCGAAGAGGACGGTGGCGATCCGCTCCTCCATGCCGAGGCCGCCGCCGCGCTCGCGCAGCACGTCGTCCACCACGTCCGGCGCCAGGAAGCGGGCGAGGCGCCGGCGCACCCGCGCCTCCCGCTCCACCCGATCCTGCAGCCGCTGCCGCTCGATCCCCGAGGCCGCCAGGTGGGCCACGGCGGTGAGCGCCTCGAGGAGTCCGGAGAGGCCGGCGTCATCGCCGGCGCGGTCGACGTAGAGGACGCCGACCACCCGCTCTCCGTCCAGGAGCGGGACGCAGATCGCGTGCTGGACCCCGTTCGCCACCACGCTCTCCCGCCCCGCGAAGCGTGGATCCTCGGCGACGTTCTCCACGCAGAGGGCGACCTGCTCGCTCAGGCATCGATGCACGATCCCCCAGCTGATCGGGACCTGACCTTGGAGCCTGTGACCCTGGTGTCGGATCACCGCTGGGACCAGCGAGTGGGTGCGGGTCGTCCCCGGCGCCCCTCCGTGCTCTGCGGCGGCCTTCGCCTTGGGCGAAGCATCGGCGGTGTCGTGGAGCAGGGCCACGCCATGTCTTCGTACACCCGGCATCGCCTGCAGCGCGCCGGCGGCCCCTTCGCTGGCGGCCTGGGTCTCTCCTTCGTCCTGGAGGAGCACCACCACCGTCTGGGCCTTCGCGAGCTCCAGGACCAGATCCGCCACCTCGGCGAGGAACACATCCAGGGAAGGCGCCCTCGCCAGCCGCTCCGACACCAGCGAGAGGAGGGCGAGGGACTCCAGCTCCTCGCCCGCACCCAGGGCCTCGCGTCCACCCAGGGCCTGGGCCGCTCGGAGGCGGGCCAGGGTGGGCATCTGATCGAGGGGCTTTTGCATCACCACCGTGGTGGCGCCTGCCGTCGCGAGCATCGCCTCCACCGTGAGCTGGTTCTCGCCGATCTCGATCCGGTCGCCGGCCCGCAGCGGGACCGAGCCCACGATGCGGTGGCCGTTGAGGACGGTGCCGTTTCGAGAGCGCAGATCTTCCAGGCGCAGACGGTCCCGCTCTCGGATCAACCGGGCATGATGCCGCGACACACCCTCACCGGAGAGGACGATGTGGTTGTCGTCCGCGCGGCCCAGCAGGGTCTCGCCGGCGGGGAGCTCGTAGCGGGTGTCGAGGTAGCCGGGCCCGTTGAGGACGATCTGGAACATGGTCTGCGCCCGCTCAAGAGAAATCCATCGTCGCCCCCCAGCGGTCGCACGGCCGAAGCTCGCCTCGAATTCCTCCGTGCCGGCCTCGGGAGCGCAGGGATCGTAGGAGCACGCAGGGTGCCTGTCAAAGAAGCTTCCGCCGCAGCAGCATCAGGAAGAAGGGGCCGCCGGTCAGGGCGGTGAGGGCGCCTGCGGGCAGCTCGGTCCCCAGGGGGATGAAGAGGAGCCGCGCCCCCAGGTCCGCCGCCAGGAGGAAGGCGGCGCCCCCGAGGGCGGAGGCGGGGATCAGGAGGCGCAGGTCCGGGCCCAGGGAGAGCCGCATCATGTGGGGAACCACCAGCCCCACGAAGGCCACCATCCCGGTGAGGGAGACCGCAACCGCTACCGCCAGCGAGGCGGCGGCGAAGACCACCAGCCGCACCCGCGCCACGTCGATCCCCAGGGCTGCGGCGCTGTCGTCGCCGAGGGTGAGGACGTTGAGGGCGTGGCCCTGTCTGGCGAGGAAGAGGATGGTGAGCAGGGTGGCGATCCCCGCCGCCAGCAGGGTCGACCAGGACTCGTAGCCCAGGGTCCCGGTGAGCCAGAAGAGGAGCTCCTGCGCCTTCTCGGGTGAGACCGCCGTCTTCAGCAGGGTGATCAGGGCAGCGGCGAAGCTGTTGAAGACCACCCCGGCGAGGAGGGTCCGGGTGGGATCGAGCCTGCCGCCGCTGCGGCCTGCGGCGAAGGCGAGGAGCGTGGCCCCCGCGGCGCCGACGAAGGCAGCGCTCGTCACAAGGGTCCCGCCCACCAGCCACGACATCCCCAGCGGCGGGAGGAGCGAACCTGCAGCGAGCGCGAGGGTCCCGCCCAGGGCCGCGCCGCCGGAGACCCCGAGGACGAAGGGATCTGCGAGGGGGTTGCGCAGGAGCCCCTGGTACGCTGCCCCGGCGGCAGAGAGCCCGGCCCCCGCGATCAGGGCGAGGACGAGGCGCGGCAACCGCAGGCCGAAGAGGATCCTGGCGTCGATGGACTCGGGATCCTCGAGGGCCCTGCGCAGCCCGATGGGCTCGGCCCCGAGCATGGCCCCTGCCACGAAGACCATCGCGGTGAGGACGAAGAGGACGCCCAGCACCCACGCGAGGCGGGCAGGGGAGAAGCGCCCCGCGAGGGTGGGGGACGCGCCGGAGTGGAGTGTTGGAGTGGTCAAGGTCGAAGCTCTTCAGGCGCCGTTGGTCGCAGCGGCTCGTAACTTCTATCCCAGATCGGCCCGGACCACAGCCTTCCCGGCAGGACCCACTTCTCGAGCCCATGACGTGAGCTGCCCCACGAAAGCGTGGACCTCGTATGGCCAATCGACGGGGACGTACTGGGTTCCCCTGCGAGCCGGAGTCGAGCGAACGAAGGAGGAGCCATGTCGCGCGCAGCGCGACCTGAGGATGCCGGTCCTGCTGCGGCGGGTGCGGCTTCCTCACGGGCTCCGAGGCGCGGGAACGACAAGGCCAGGTTTTCAGTCGGAGAAAACTCTAAAGGTGAACGCGGCGCCTGAATGAACCGCCTCTCGTCTCGAGGCGGTTCACCAAGGGTGCTGGGAGGTCAGTCCGCGGGCCAGCCGACGAAGGTCCTCAGGATCTTGTCGCCTTCGAGATCGGCGACGCTGAGGACGAGGCCCTTGGCGGAGCGGACCAGATCGAAGCTCCCTTCAATGCTCTCTTCGAAGATCGGAGCGGGAGCGGAGACATCGTCCCAGACCCGAATCGTCGAGCCCTGGCGGATGGCGAGGGAGAGGCCGGTCAGCGATGCCTCGAGGTCGAGGGCGTCGACGCCCGCCAGCTCGCTGATCTCCACCTCATCGAAGGTCGCCGCAGGAAGCGCGCCGAGCTCGAGCCGCCGGAGGGTGAGGGTCCGGGAGGCGTCCAGGCAGGCGAGGTAGAGGTACTCGCCGTCCACGGCTGTCTCGCCGAGGCTCGCGTTGGAGCAGCCGCCGATCACCGGCATGTCGGTCGCCGACGCGATGCTGCCGGGGTTGGCGGAAGCGCGAACCACCACCTCCGATCCCTCCCGGTAGCTCGCGATCAGGGTGTTGCCCGCGACGAGGAGCTGGGGATCGTAGACGTCGGCTGCGGTGACCTCGTCGAACTTCGCCTTGGTGATGTATCGGTTGCCGAGATCACCGATGGCGGAGAAGGGAGCGGAGAGGAGGGAGAAGCCGGCGGTCCCGCTCTGCGCTGCGAGCATGTAGATGTCGGTCGTCCCCGGGAAGACCGCGATCGAGTGGGCGCGGCGGGTGGTGAACGCAGGGGTCAGGCCATAGAGCCCCTTGCCGATGTGCTCCTCCGCGATGGCGGGGCCTGTCGCGATCAACGAGATGAGGCCGCCGAAGAGGTTGTAGCTGGTCGTGTAGAAGGAGGTCCCGTCGACGACGAGGAGCTCCGAGTAGCTGTAGTTCTGTGGGGTCTTTCGGCCGTTGTAGGCCACCCAGCCATCCTCCTCCAGCCGCTCGGTCACGTAGACCACGTTGCCGACGTAGACCCCGCCATGTCTCGGCAGCACGGAATCGACCTCTTCGGCGTAGTCGGGATCCTGGAACATGAAGCCCAGGCGGGGGGCGCCATCGGCGGTGTCGACGGTGAGCGAGAAGCTGTGGATGGTATCGACCTGCGGGAGGGGAGCGATCTCGCGCAAGGGGAGCGAGGCGCGGGTCCCGTAGGCGGGATCCATCCCGTCGGGGATGCCGTTCCCATTGCTGTCCTGGGCGTTGGGGGCAAAGTAGACCACGTAGGTGGGCGCACCGAAGGAGGGGAAGCCGCACACGCCCGGCGGGTCCGCCAGCTCCGCGGAGACGAGGAGCATCTCGAAGCCGGCGACGTACCCGATCGAGACCGAGTAGTCGTCCTTGCAAGCGTCGGGCTCGATGTAGGTGATCTCCGATCCCTCCGCTGGCAAGCCGCCGCCCAGGACCCGCTCGATGGCGGCGCTATCGACGAGCACCGCGAAGCCTAGCTGGCCGGTGGAGCTAAAGGCGTCTCCGCCGCCGACGAAGAGTCGCCCCTGGGAGTCGAAGGAGAAGGAGTCCGCGCTCAAGAGGTTGGGGGCCAGGAGGAGCCCATCGGTGTCGAAGCTGAGCGCGGTGCGTGAGGCGAGATGCGTCGTGATCTGCTCCGCGGCGAAGATCCGGACCTCGCCGGTTCGAGGACCCTCGGGATCCCAGCCGATGCCCGTGACCACGTTGCCGCCTGCGTCCACGGCGACTCCGCCGGATGCCCCCGGGATTGGGTCGATCAGAGAGAAGGCGGGCTCGTCCGGCTGCGCTAGGTCGATGACCGAGATCCTCGACCCCTCGAACTCGCCTCCGTTCACCAGGAAGTAGCGCTCGTCGTAGAAGGTGCCCGAGTAGTGGTTGACGTCGAATGATTGGGCTTCCGCCGAAGAGGAGATGAGCGGGGGGTAGGAGGCGGAGAGGCCTGCGGTCGGGAAGACGTAGACGGGCTGTCCCCATCCGACACCGACGGCGATCTGCGCGCCATTCGGGGAGATCGCGAGGAAGGATGGATCCATCGTCTCGGTGAACTCGGCCACTTGGATCCAGGAGTCGCCCCCGCGGTCCTGCCAGAGATGGAGCGAGCGCCCGCTGGCGACGAGCAGGCGGCCAGCGACGGGGAGCCCTTCCACCTGGAGCTCCGTCGTGGCGGGGAAGGCGGCGGCTACGGAGAAGGAGCCGCCTTCCGAGGGGAGCGCCAGGGTCTTCGGCTGTACGATGACCTCGCACGTTTCGTCGATCGGGCCGGTCGTGTAGATGCCCTCCGTCCACGAGCCCGCGGGGCAGCTCCCCGTCACATCGAGGAAGGGGAGGTAGGGGGCTGCCTCGACCTCGAGGCGTACGCCGGTTCCCGTCAGCACCTCCGCCGGCGCCGTGTCGAGCAAGAGCTCGAACTCGTCCGTGAGAGTCACCGTCACCCAGCGCTCGGGGATCCGCTCCGCTGCGAACTCGACCGTGCATGCGGAGACGATGGGGCCGGTCGAATAACTGGCTCCGGCGAGCTCGCCTGCTGGGCAGGTGCCGCCGACCACAGGCTGGAGGGCATAGCCGTCGTCGAAGGTCAGGGAGAAGGTCGCGAGCTCTCCTTCGGCGATGAGCTGCTCGAGGGGCTCCACCGCCACATGGTCACCAGCAGAGGCGACCACCGCGTGGGTGATCGGCTCCGCCGCGAACTCGACCGTGCAGTTCGCGGTGATGGATCCCGTGGTGTAGGTCTCGTCCGACCAGGTGCCGGCTGGGCAGCTCCCGCCCACCTCCTCCACGAGGAGATTGCCCGCGGCGATCGTCACGTCGAAGCTGGCGGTCTCGCCCGCCTGCACCTCACGCTCCTCCGGATCGATCTCGAGCTTGGCGTCTCCGGAGGCAGTGACCACGAAGGTTGCGGGGGGGACGAGCTCGGAGCCGAACTCGACCGTGCAGTCCGCGACGATCGCGCCGGTCGTGTAGGCGCTTCCGTCCCAGCTCCCCGCCGGGCAGCTCCCGCCCACGAGCGAGAGCAGGCGATAGCCGCTCGAAGCGGTGAGCTGGAAGGTCTGGCGCTCCCCCTCCTCGACCTGCTGGGGCGAAGCAGGGAGCACCTGGGTGTGATCGTCCCCAGTGGGGGTGACCGTAAAATACAACGGCTCTTTTTCCTTGGGCGTGGGATCAAGGGTGGTGGTGCCCTCACATCCGGCGAGCGCTGCGATGATCCCCAAAAACATGAATCGCATATACCATTTCGACATACTGCCTCCTGTCGTCGCGTCGATCCCGCGCAACGCTCCACACGCGAACCCTCGTGGACGAAAGAGACACATCGAGGCCCATGCCTTCGAAGTGGCCTGTCGCCCCCGCGGGCGGCTTAGAGGATCTGGAGGGAAGAAAACGAGACAGACGGCGGGCTGCGCCGGCTGCATCGGTTCAATTGACCTCCCTCGAGGTCCTCGACCAGAACCGGCCTGGGTTTTCTCCCCGGGACGGGCATCGACAGGTCTTCGGGCTTGCGAGCTTTGAGGCGGATGCCTCCGTCCTACTCTCCACCGCTTCCCAGCCAGATACAGCCAGTGCGTATGTGTGGATTTCGTTCTCGTTTACCGCTGCGGGGCAGCCCCGGATTTTCACCGGGTTCCCTTTTCGACGCAGGTGGACGGGTATCTCGGCGCTGGCCCTGCTGTCAAGGGCTGCGGTTGTTGAGCACGCCGATGGCGTCCAGATCGAAGCCGCCGGTCGGTCCGTCGTCGAGGGGATCGATGATCTCGCGGCCAAAGGAGTCGAGAGAGCTCCCGTCTCCCACGACGTCGATCACCCGGACGTAGGAGATCGCAGAGAGATCAATTGTCTGGTTTCTGACATCGGGAGCGTTCCGGAGCGCGGCGAGATCGAATGGGCTCCCTTGGCCGACGGGGTAGGTCCCTGCCAGCCCGCCCAGCTCTGCCGCCCGCTGGGAGCAGGACGTGCAGGACTGCCCCGTACCCAGAGCGGCGGAGTCGAAGCGGACGAAGTGGACACCATCGCTCGAGACCTCGACGAAGGCGAGCTCCAGGAAGCTATCGGCGGCGAAAGAGTTCTCGAAGACCACGAAGTCCCACCCCTCTCCGTCGGCAATCGGCGGCTCGAAGTAGAGGGTGGCGCTCCCTCCGTTGCCCAGGACGAGGACCTGGGTGGGGTTCGTCCCTGCCGGGCCGAGGGCCAGCGTGGGCTGCATCCATCGCTCCTCGATGTCATTCGAGCCGGGCTCGTAGGAGACCACCTCCAGGGCCCAGGAGACGATGCGCGGATCGTCGAAGGGGATGGCGGTGGTCTCGGGAGCCGGTGGCGCCGGCGCGTAGGTCTCACGCACATCGTAGACAGCGTCGAAGATCGCGGGGACGCAGTCCTCTGCCGGTGCACGGGCCAGCACGAGGGTCGGTCCCGACAGGCCCGCCAAGCGCAGGCTTTCTCCCTGCGCGCGGAAGCGGGCCTGATCCCGCTGCGTCGAGGCCGGGAGGATCGCGACCTCCAGCTCGCGCCCGGGAGGATGGTGGAAGGTCAAGGTCTCGTGCTCCGCGATCACCGAGAGGACAGGTGCCAGGGGCGGGGGACACTCAGGCTCGCAGCGCCCCGCGGCACCTTCAGCGAAGCCGGGCGCGCAGAGGCAAGACGCCTTCCCCTCGAGCGAGACGCAGGTTTCGTGGACGTCACAGGCCCAAGGCTCCCCTGGAAGGCAGCGCTGCGTGAGCGGATCACAGCGCTCCTCTCCCGTGCAGGCGTCGCCGTCGTCGCAGTCTGCAGAGGTCGTGCATGGTGCAGGGACGCACCCTGCGCCTTCGTCTTCCACGACATATCCCGGGATGCAAATACAAGTATCCGAGCGAAGATCGTAGACCTCTCGAACGCTGCAGACCTTGCGGAGATTCGCTTCACCACACGCGAGGGAGAGGGTCGCGGTCAGGGCGAGGAGCGCGCCGACTGGAGCGGCTCGACCTGGAGCTTGCCGATAGTTTCCAGCCCGGATTCTCGATGATTCTACGTGGTCGCCCTCGCAGAGGCGGGCGTCTCGCGTGTTCGGCGCTGGGGTGCGCGCGCGGGAACGACAGAGCCGGGTTCCCAGCCGGAGAAGACTGCAGACGACCCCTGGTTGCGTCGAAGCTCTCAGGGCGTCGGCCGCTGCGGCGATAGGGGCCCGCGGCGATCGAGGCCTTGGACAGAGGCTGTTCATGGCATCGGCGGCGGGGGTGCCCCCCAACTGCCTGTGGGCAGCGGTAGCCCCCAGTTCGAGTGCAGGAGATCGAGGTCGTGGGAGTCGATGACGCCGTCGCCGTTGTAGTCCGCGTCGGATGTGAAGTTCGGATCGCCGGGCCAGGAATCGAGGGCGTTCACCAGACGGGAGAGCTCGGCCGCGTCGAAGATGCGCCGGCGTCCGAAGTCTGCGTCGATCCCATCGGGGATCCCGTCGCCGTCCTCGTCCGGGGCGTCCGGCGAGAAGTAGACGGTAGCAGGCCCGACGGGCCCCGCGGACCAGTCGATCGCTTCACAGTCGGGTGGGGCGCTCGAGAGGTTGGCGGAGACCAGCACCATGTCGACCCCCGGCACATAGACCACCTGCGTCGAGTCGTCGTTCTGACAAGGGTCGGGCTGCAGCCTGTCGATCTCCTCCTCGAAAGCAGGAGCCCCGCCGGCAGCGGCGCGCCGGACGGCTTCAGCATGGATCCGCGCGGCGTAGCCATAGTTTCCGGTGGAGCCGAAGACATCGCCGCCACCGACGATGAGGTTCCCTTCCTCGTCGAAGGTGAGGAAGGCAGCGCTGAGCACGTTGGTCGCGATCACGAAGCCTCCCGACTCGTAGTCGAGGCTCTCCTGCGCCTCCAGCGCCGCGTCGATCTCTTTCGCATCGAAGAGCCTGATCTCACCGGTGCGCTCGTCGAGGGGATCCCAGCCGATGCCGGTGACGAGGTTTCCATCCGCGTCGAAGGCGATCCCAGCGGAGGCGCCGGGGATCGACGACACGATCAGGATGACCTCGCCGGTCCGCGACTCCGTGTCGATGGAGTAGACATCGCTCTTGCCAAGGGTGTCGCCTCCGGCGTTGATGAAGAGATAGCGGGAGTCTCGAAAAGCCCCCGCGTAGTAGTCGAGGTGCCAGGCCCGGACCTGCGGCGCATCGGTGGTCAGGTGAAGTGGAGAGCGGGTGGAGAGCGCCGACGGCGGGAAGACCCAGAGCGGCAGCGCCAGCCCGGTGCCGAGGGCGATCTTTTCGCCATCGGGGGAGATCGCCAGGAACGCGGGATCCATCGCGGCCTCCTCTGGCGCCAAGGTCGCCACGGGGAGCCAGTTGGAGCTGCCGAAGCTCTCCCAGAGGAAGATCGTTCGGCCTGTCGCTGCCAGGAGCCGGCGCGCCAGCGGGTAGCCATCGACGTGCCAGCGGCTCGAGGCTGGGAAGCCCGCAGCCACGGTGGTGAAGCTCGAGGGGTCGGTGGGTGGGAGCTCGAGCTGGTAGGAGGCAGGCCCCGTTGCCAGCGCCGCCGCGAGGGCGAGGACGGGCATCATCATGGGGCGACCCCCTTCAGCCACTGGCCGCCTGGACAGCCCCCGGCGAGATCAGCGGGATCTGCCAGCTCGAGGAGCCGCGCGCTCTCTTCGCCGGAGACCGCTCGGAGGCAGAGCAGGGGGGTGCCGCCGAGCGAGGCAGAATCCAGCCTCGATGGGGCGCCGTCGTTGTTCTCCAGCAAGAGCCATCCGGGACAGAAGCGACGGGCCCGATAAACCTCAGGGGGGCGGGAGGGCTCGGGAGGCCCTGCAGGGACGATGGTGAGGGTCTGCACCGTGGGGCTTTGGCGGAGCCAGAAGCGAGCGCCGTCTTCGGCTATGAAGTCTCCGATCTGGGGCAGCTCCCCCTGATCGGCGCAGGACCCTGGCGCTGGTTTTTCGGGGGGGCACGTAGGGTTCGCGGGATCAGGGCAGCTCGTCTCCGGCGGCGGAGGCTCGATGGTAGTGAGCGTCGGATCGCTGCAGGCCGCGAGGATCCAGATCGCCACTGCTACGCAGAGGGGACCTTGTGGCGGTTCGACCCCGGCGCGCCCGAGGTCTCCCCAGCCCCTGCGAGCCATCTCGCGCGGCCAACGCACGTGAGCAACGTGCTGCCGAGATTCAGATCTGCGTCTGTTTTCTCTCATCACGATCAAAGCTCGTCTTGACCTGAGAGGATCCACCTCGACCCCCTCCGATCCACCTCGCACCGTGGTCGTAGGCGAGCAGCGCGTCGCAGCGGTGCGGGTGCGCGTCTGTACTCGCTCGTCACAATCAAGGATCTACCGGCCATCGACCTGAGAGGATTCACTTCGATTCACTCGGTCTGAATGTGCCTCTGTTTTTGTTTGCGGATGGAGATGCTCGAAGATCTCCCGTGCCCCTTCTTCGATCCGAGGCCCCGGGCGGAAGAGAGCCGTTGTCTTCATTTTCATGATCTTCGGGCCCCAGCCTCCGAGGGCCCCCTCCTTCCAGCCATGCCCGCCGGAGGCGTCGATGACCACCTCGGGATCCGCCGCCAGGGCTGCCTCGGCGGAGAGGGTGGGGTAGGGGCCGGAGGCATCGGCGGCCAGGTTCGTTCCGCCGGCGATCCGCAGGAGCGAATCGCCGAAGGAGTCCGGACCTGCGACCACGAGCGGCTTCCAGCTATAGACGATCAGCGCCCGGCGCCGGGGCAGGGCGGCGGCCTCTGCCTCGAGGCGCGCGAGGCCGAGCTCCAGTTTCTTCGCGAGCGCGGCCCCGGTGTCCTTCGCACCCAGTGCCTCACTTACTGCGCGCATCGAGGCGAGGATCTCGTCGATCGTGTTGAGGGGCAGGATCAACGCCGGGATCCCGAGCTCGGCCAGGCGCTCGACGATCCCTCGATTCCCTGGCGACGGCTGCACGAGGAGCAGATCGGGCTTCAAGCCGACGATCGCCTCCGGTGAAGGATCGATGAAGCCGCCCACCCTGGGCAGCCCCTCCACCTCCGGTGCGTCGTCGTGGCGGGAGACCCCCACCAGCTTCTCGCCCAGGCCGAGGTCGATCACGATCTCCGTGATCGAGGGGGCCAGGGTGATCACGCGGGTCGGCGGTGTCTCTCCCACTTTGCCGAGGCGGTAGGGCTCCTCCGCGTGGGCCGGCCCGGCGGCGGTGAGGATCACCGCCGCCAAGGCGAACCAGCGCATGGGCGTCACCCGCCTCATGGAGCCACGAGGATGTCGGCGACGAACTCGTAGGGCGTGTCGGCGCTGCAGGCCGGGTAGGAGTCGAATGCCTGCGCGTCGTCGACGACGATGAAGTTGCCGCTGCCGGTGTCGGCGAGGAAGACGAAGCCGGGGCGGCTCGGATCCAGGGAGAGGCGGGCGGGGGAGCCGCCGATGACGGTTCTCGTCAGCGACTCGCTCGCGGGGGCGTAGGTGACGAAGGAGCCGTCCTCCACGCCGAAGTTGCCGGTGCAGGCCACATAGAGCTTCGTCCCGTCGGAGACCACGTCGCCGGGGTTCTTGCAGTCCTCGCCCAGATCGATCAAGCCCTTGTCCTCTGTCTCCAGGCCATAGGTTGCGAGGCGGCCGTTTCCTGCCGGCGCCCACGACATGTCCAGGTTGTTGAGGACGACGTAGACCACATCCTCCAGGACCGCGACGCCGGCGGGGTAGTGGTTCGGTCCTTCGCCGGCCTGGAGGTCGATCGCCTCGCCTAGGGTGCCCTTGGTCTCGCCGAGGGTCACGGGGACCACCTGGTTGGTGTCGGAGAGGGAGACCCAGAGGGTCCCGGCGCCGTCGAAGGCAGCCATCATCGGCCGGGTGTTGGAGCCGGTGCTGACCTCGTAGCTCGTCTTCGGCGACGCGGGGGTGGAGAGATCCACCACCTGCACTGTGTTGACGCCGGAGTTGATCACGATCGCGCGCTCGCCCTGCGTCAGCACCTGGTTCGGCATCTGGCCTGCCTCCGGGGCGAGGAGGAGCGAGCCCACAGTAGCCATGGTGGCGCGGTCGAGGACGTAGAGGGTGTCGTCCATGCCGCCCACCGCCACCAAATGCTCGTCACCGAGGAGCGCCAGGCTCTGTGGCCCACCCATCTGCGCGCTGGTGGTCCCGCTGCGCTCCAGGGATCCCTTGAGGAAGGGGAGCACCGTCCCTGCCTGGAAGCAGGCGGCGTAGAGGTCGCCCTGGGAGCATGTGCCCGCCAGGCAGTGCTGGCCGTCGCCGCATTGGATCCCGCAGCCGCCGCAGTTGTCCGGGTCCGTGAGGGTCTCGGTGCAGGTGCCCTCGCAGATCGTGCCGTCGCAGCCCTCCTGGCAGGCGCTGCTCACGCAGGAGCCGCCGCCCTCGCAGACGTTGCCGCAGGACCCGCAGTGGAGCGCGTTGGTGCGGGTGTCGACGCAGCGGCCTTCGCAGTCCGTCTGGCCCGAGGGGCAGACGCAGGCGCCGTCCGAGCAGACCGTGTTGCCGCCGCAGGAGTTGCCGCAAGCGCCGCAGTGGTCGGGATCCACCTTGGGGCTGACGCAGGTGCCGCCGCAGACCAGGTCGGGGGTGAGGCACTCGGCGACCGGATCGGCGCAGCCGGAGAGCGTGAAGAGAATCACCGCCGCGGCGGAGAGGAGGAGCTGCCTGGGAAATGTCTTCATTTATTCTTTATCCTTCAGATATCACCCGAGCCGCGAGAAGGACCGGCCCGGAGGGTCAGGTAGAAGGCCCTGCCCGGCTGGGGGTAGCCGAGCTGATCGACGAGCTGCGCGTCGAGGGCGTTGTCGATCTGGCCCGAGAGCCAGAGGTCATGGGTGCTTCGAAAGATCATGTAGCCAGCCCCGGCGCGCAGGGAGGTCTGCGCCGGGAGCTCGCCGGCGTTGGTGCGGTTCACGAACTGGGCGCTCTGGTGGGCGCCCTCCACGAAGCCCTCCACCCGATCCCGCCTGGCGGCGGCCCTGGCGAGGGCCCGCTGCGAGGGCCGGTAGGGGAGCTCCTTGCCCAGGTAGCGGGGATCGTCGCGGAGGTTCGAGGTCTGCGCGAGGCTGTAGCTGGCGGAGAGCGTGAGCCAATCGAGGGGCTTGGCGACCACCTCCACCTCTCCTCCGGCGATCTCGGCGTCCAGGAAGTTGAAGGGCTTGGAGAGCCCGCCGTTCACCACCTCGTAGGAGATCAAGTCGGTGGTGCGCGAGTAGAAGGTGGAGAGCTGCAGGAGGAGGTTCCGCGCCCGGATCACCGCGCCGCCGTCCACCGTGAAGCCCTGCTCCGGCCGCAGCCTGGGGTTGGGTCGGACCGGGCCCTGCACTAGGTAGAGCTCGCCGAACGTGGGGACGCGGAAGCTCCGACCAGCGTTGGCCCGCAGCTCCAGCACTGCCAGCGGACGGATCGAGAAGCCGACCTTCGGCGAGATCCCGTCGAACTGCCCAACGCGGTCGTAGCGAACCGCCGGCGCGAGGGTGACGTGCTTGCCGAAGTAGATTTCATCCAAGACGGTGAGTGAGAGACGCTCGCGGGACGGCTGGCCGTGGTAGGGGCCATCCAGCCATTCGCCGCCTGCCCGGCCCTCGACGCGCAGCAGGGTCCAGGAGGTCAGGGCGGCCTCGGTGCCGAGGCTGAGCTCGAGGCTGTCCTCGAGCTGCCAGGGCAGCCCCGCCAGATCGACGCTCGGCTGGGCGGCGGCGCTGCCGAAGCTTGGGCCCCAGATCGCGATCTCGTCGTGCCGGTACTCGATGCCGCCGAAGAGGAGCTGCGGACCCTGGGCTGCCGGCTCTGCCCACAGCGCCGCGAGAACTCGCCGCTCGCTTCGCCGCTGGGAGTCCCGCCAGTACAGGGTCCCTGGGAGGCCGCGCTCGCCGACATAGCCTTGGCCCATCGCGTGGAGTCGTACGTCCCCGAGCCTCGCCGCGCCCTTGAGGAGGGCGCCCGCGCTGCGGCGGTCGTTGTTGTCGAGGCGCTCGTAGCGGCGATCGGAGGGGTCGCTGGCCGGGGTCGGATCGAAGATCGCGGGAAACGATCCCTCGCTCTGGCTCAGGGAGATAGCCGCGAGGCCGTGTCGTCTCTCGCTCCCCCCCGCGATCGAACCGTCGAGGACGTAGGTTCCGAACGAGCCCGCCGAGAAGGAGAGCGCGGTCTCGGTGTCCCCATCCCGGAGCGGTCGGGTGGAGAGCAGGGCAGCGCCGCCCAGGGCGCCGGCGCCGTAGCGCGCCCCCTCGTTGCCTCGCAGCACC
>Ga0180215_1001250_pt1 | contig 28714 bp, 22 predicted proteins | sample eDN3rd37CBELigBY_FD_128871 | JGI IMG/M metagenome (GOLD analysis project Ga0180215, IMG submission 128871) | Enriched backyard soil microbial communities from Emeryville, California, USA - eDNA 3rd pass 37_C BE-Lig BY (version 2) (version 2) | ecosystem: Environmental > Terrestrial > Soil >...
CGCCGTCCTCGACGGCACCGTCGTGCTCGTCGCGCTGCCCGCCGTCGGGCGCGACCTCGGGCTCACCGGCGGCGCGCTGCAGTGGGTCGTGACCGCGTACGTGCTGGCCTTCGCGGGCTGTCTGCTGCTCGCCGGGCGGCTCGCGGACGCGCTCGGGCGCCGGCGCGTCTACCTCGCCGGCCTCGGCCTGTTCACCGCCGCCTCGCTGGCCTGCGGGCTCGCGCCCGGCCCCGGCGTGCTGCTGGCCGCCCGCGCAATCCAGGGCCTCGGCGCCGCGCTGGCCGCGCCGGCCGCGCTGGCGATGATCGTCGACGGCTTCCCGGACCGGCGCGAGCGCGCGGTCGCGGCCTGGACGGGCGTGGCCGCGGTCGGCGGCGCGGCCGGGCTCGTGCTCGGCGGGGTGATCGCCGAGCTGCTCGGCTGGCGCTGGATCTTCCTGCTCAACGTGCCCGCGGGCGCCGTCGCGCTCGCGCTGGCGCCGCGGCTGCTGCCGCGCGACCACGGGCGCGCGGTGCGCTCGCTCGACCTACCCGGCGCGGTCACCGCCACGGCCGGGCTCGCGCTGCTCGTGCTGGCGCTCGCGCAGGCCGAGCAGGGCGGGGCGTTCGCGCTTCCGGCGCTCGCCGCCGCGGCGCTGCTGGCCGCGTTCGCGCTGCGCGAGCGCACGGCCGCCCGGCCGCTCGTGCCGCCCGCGCTGCTGGGCGTGCGCCCGCTCGTGGCGGCGCTGTGCGCGGGCGCGCTGCTGACCGCGGCCACCAGCGGCGGTGGCGTGCTCGTCTCGCTCTACCTCCAGGACGAGGCGCACGTGGGCGCGGCGGCCGCCGGGCTGGTGCTGCTGCCGTTCAGCGTCTGCGCCGCGCTCGGCTCGGCGCTGGCGCCCCGCCTGCCCGGCCGGCCCGCGGCGCTGATCTGCGGCGGGCTGGCGCTCGTCGGCGCGGGCTGCGCCGTCGCCGCCGCGCGGCCCGCGGTGGCGACGTTCGCGGCCTGGGGCGTGCTGTGCGGCCTGGGCATCGGGATCGCGTCCGTGGCCGCGACCACGCTGGGCGCGTCGGCGGTCGGCGAGCGCGACCGCGGCACCGCCTCCGGGCTGCTCAACACCGCCGCGCAGGTAGGCACGGCGCTCGGGATCGCCGCGCTCGTCCTGCTGGCCGGGACGAGCCACCGGCTCGGCTTCGCGGCCGCCGCCGCCGTCGCGGTGGCCGGAGCCGCGGGCGTCGCGCCGGCGCTGCGCGAGCGCCGCTACCGCAGCTTGGAGACCGTGAGCGCGAAGCGGCCGGTGTAGGTCGTCGCGCCCAGTCCGCGCACGAGCGCGCCCGGCCCGGCGGCGCTGCCGGCCAGGAACGCGCGCGAGCCCTGCGCGTCGATCGCGTCCAGCGTGGTGTAGATCGGGTTCCCGCCCGGCGGGCGCCCGAGCCGCGGGAACGTCAGCCCGCCGTTGCCGAAGTGGCGGTCGCGCTTGCCGTTGGCGCGCAGCCGCGCCACGAGCGCGCTCGGCGGCCGCCCGGAGCCGGCCAGCAGGATGCGGCCCGCGCTGTCGCGCGCCATCGCCGTGATCCGGATCTCGTCGCTGGAGCGCGCGATCCGGGCCACGCCCTTGGCGCCGAAGCGCGTGTCCGCGGTGCCGTTGGGCAGCAGACGGATGACCGCGCCGCGCGGCCTGCCCGTGGCCGACACGTCCGTGCCCGCGACGACCAGCCGCCCGCCCGGGCCGTTGACCAGCGCCTGCGCGCCGATGCCGGCGGCGGCGCCCGGGCCGAGCACCATGTTCGAGACGCCCGTGCCGGCGAAGCTCGGGTCGGGCGCGCCCGTGGCCGTCAGGCGCACGGTGGTGAAGGTCGAGGTGCCGCCCGCGACCGTGAAGGCGATCGGGCCCTCCGGGCGCACCAGCAGGCTCGTCACCCGGCCCGTGACGCCGACCGTGGAAGCGTTGAACGTGCCGTTGGCGCCGAACCCGGGGTCGACGCTGCCGTCGCCCAGCAGCCGGATCACGATCGGCGCGTCGCCCGTGCTGCCGCCGAGGATGACGTTGCCGTCGCGGTCCATCGTCATCGCCCCGAACTGCGCGTTCGCCGGGCCCGCGAGCACGTAGCCCGACCCGCCGCCGAAGCTCGGGTCGATCTCACCCGTCGGAAGCAGCCGCAGGACCGCCCAGCGCGTCGTCCCGTCGGCCTGGCGCAGCGCGCCCGCGGCCACGATCCGCCCGTCGCGGAACACCGCGAGCGACTGCACGCCGCGCAGCGACGTGCCCGGCAGCGCCGGGACGACCTGGCCGTTGGTGCCGAAGGAGCGGTCCAGCGAGCCCGTGCGGCGCAGCCGCACGACCACGAACTGCCCGTTGGCGGCGCCGCCGGCGAGCACGCGGCCGCCGGAGATCGCCTTGACCGCGCCGGCCACGGCGTCGGCGTTGTCGGCCTTCAGCGACACGGTCCCGCGCCGGCCGAAGCGGTTGTCGGGGTCGCCGGGGGCGGCCTGCGCCGCGACCGGCAGGGCGAGCAGGAGCAACAGGGCGGTGAGCAAACGCGTCATCGTGAGGGCTTGAACCCGCGAAGCGGGCGATCGGTGCGCGGGAGCATGCCACGCCGCATGCTCCCGCGGCGTCTCAGGCGGTCCGGAGCGCTCCGGCGATCTCGGCCGCGATCTCCGCGACCTCGGTCGGGGTGCGCCCGACGCGCACGCCCTTGGCCTCGAGCGCCTCCTGCTTGGCCGCGGCCGTGCCGGCGGTGCCGGAGACGATCGCGCCGGCGTGGCCCATCGTCTTGCCGGGCGGGGCGGTGAAGCCCGCGATGTAGGCGACGACCGGCTTGGAGACGTGCTCGGCGATGTACTCGGCGGCCTCCTCCTCGGCCGAGCCGCCGATCTCGCCGGCCATGACGATCAGCTCGGTCTCGGGGTCGGCCTCGAACTCCGCCAGGATGTCGATGAAGCTCGAGCCCGGCACCGGGTCGCCGCCGATGCCGACGATCGTCGAGTTGCCGAAGCCGCGCTGGGCCAGCTCGTTGCCGATCTGGTAGGTCAGCGTGCCCGAGCGCGAGACGACGCCGACGTTGCCCTCGGAGAAGAACGACGCCGGGATGATCCCCACGTTGGCCTTGCCCGGCGACAGGATGCCCGGGCAGTTCGGGCCGACCAGGCGCACGTTCGGGTTGCGCGCCAGGTGGTTGTAGACGCGCAGCTCGTCATGGGCCGGGATGCCCTCGGTGATCGCCACGATCAGCGAGATCCCCGCGTCCTCGGCCTCGAGGATCGAGTCGGCGGCGAAGCGCGGCGGGACGAAGATCATCGCCGTGTTGGCGCCCGTCTCGGCGACCGCCTCGTGGAACGTGTTGAAGACCGGGATCCCCTCGACGTCCTGGCCGCCCTTGCCGGGCGTGACGCCGGAGACCACGTTGGTCCCGTAGTTGCGGTTGTTGAGCGTGTGGAAGGTGCCCTCGCGGCCCGTGATGCCCGAGACGCACAGCTTCGTGTCCTTGGTGACCAGGATCGCCATCAGCCAGCCAGCTCCACAACCTTCTTCGCGGCGCCGAGCATCGTCGCCTCGGTGTGCACGTTCGGGAGGGCGGCGTCTGCCAGCAGCTTGCGCCCCTCCTCGTCGTTGGTGCCGTCGAGGCGGACCACGAACGGCACGGTCGGCTTGATCTGGTTGAACGCCTCGATCAGCCCGCGCGCGACCTCGTCGCAGCGCGTGATGCCGCCGAAGATGTTGAACAGCACCGCGGTGACGTTCTCGTTGGAGAGGATCACCTCGACCGCCTGCGTGATCGCCTCGGCCTTCGAGCCGCCGCCCGCGTCGAGGAAGTTCGCGGGCTTGCCGCCGGCCTGGTCGACGACGTCGAGCGTGGACATCACCAGGCCCGCGCCGTTGCCGAGGATGCCGACGTTGCCGTCGAGCTTGACGTAGGTCAGCCCGCGCTCGCGCGCCATCTGCTCCTGCGCGTCCTCGGCGGCGACGTTGCGCAGCGCCGCGTTGTCCGGGTGGCGGAAGAGCGAGTTGTCGTCGAGCGTGACCTTCGCGTCCAGCGCCTTGACCTGGCGGTCGGACGTGACGATCAGCGGGTTGACCTCGACGAGCATCGCCTCCTCTTTGACGAAGGCGTCGTAGAGCTTGTGCAGCAGCGCGCCGACCGGGCGCACCACGTCGGCGTCCACGCCGGCCTCGAACGCCAGCCGCCGCGCGTGGAAGTCCTGGAAGCCGAGCAGCGGGTCGACGTGCAGGCGCGCGATCGCGTTCGGGTCGCGCTCGGCGACCTCCTCGATGTCCATGCCGCCCTGGGTCGAGAGCATCACCAGCGGCCGCTTCGCGGAGCGGTCGAAGACGATCGAGGCGTAGTACTCGGACGCGATGTCCGACGCGGCCTCGATCCAGACCTCGTGCACGGTGTGCCCGCGGATGTCCATCCCGAGGATCGCCTTCGCGTGCGCCTCGGCCTCCGCGCGGTCCTTCGCGACCTTGATGCCGCCGGCCTTCCCGCGGCCGCCGATCTGCACCTGCGCCTTGACGACGCAGGGATAACCGATCTCGTCAGCCGCCGCGACGGCCTCCTCGACGGTGGTGGCGGGAGCGCCGTTGGGCACCGGCACCCCGTGTCGGGCGAACAGCTGCTTGCCCTGGTATTCGAGTAGATCCATTGCGAGGCGGCCGAGCTTATCGCTCAGGCGTCGCCTCTCTTGTACCCACCAACGGCGAAGTCGCCCCGTTGCCGCGCGGGAGCTCCTTGGAGGCCGCGTGCGCGTCCAGCAGCGGCTTGATGAGATCCATCGGCAGCGGGAAGACCACGGTCGAGTTCTGGTTGATCCCGATCTCGCTCAGCGTCTGCAGGTAGCGCAGCTGGATCGTGGTCGGGTTCTTGGAGATCACGTCGGCGGCCTCGCCCAGGCGCGCCGCGGCCTGGAACTCGCCCTCGGCGTTGATGACCTTCGCGCGCCGCTCGCGCTCGGCCTGCGCCTGGCGCGCCATCGCGTGCTGCATCGCCTGCGGGATGCCGACGTCCTTGATCTCCACCGTCGAGACCTTCACGCCCCACGGCTCGGTCTGGTCGTCGATGATCTTCTGCAGCTCCTCGTTGAGCTGCTCGCGCTCGGACAGCAGCGCGTCCAGCTCCGCCTTGCCGAGCACGCTGCGCAGGGTCGTCTGGGCGATCTGCGAGGTCGCCTTGAGGTGGCTCTCGACCTGGTTGATGGCGCAGTTCGGGTCGACGACGCGGAAGTACACGACGGCGTCGACGCGCACCGGCACGTTGTCGCGCGTGATCACGTCCTGGGGCGGGACGTTGAGCGTCACCGTCCGCAAGGAGACGCGCTCCATCCGGTCGATCGCGGGGATCAGCAGCACCAGGCCGGGGCCCTTGGTCTCGAGCAGCCGCCCGAGCCGGAAGACCACCGCCCGCTCGTATTCGCGCAGCACCCGGACCGACGCGGCGGCCAGGCTCAACAACACGGCGACGATCACGACCACCGCGACGAGGACGGCCTCGATCATGGCTCCACCTCCCATTGCTCTGCGGGCCGGACCGTGAGCGTCAGCCCGTTGACCTGCTCGACCACGACGGGGTCGCCGCGGTTGAGCTGGACCTCGTCCGCGTTCCACAGCCGCGCGCGCCAGAGCGCGCCGTCGACGAACACCGCGTCGGGGGCGCGGGCGACGCCGACCCGGCCGACCAGCGAGTTGCTGACGCGGATCCGGCGCGTCGCGAGCGCCTTGCGCACGACCACGACCATGAACGCGGCGCCGACGAGGGCCACGGCCAGGCCCGCGAAGACGGCCACCAGCGCGGCGCTGCCGGCGGCCGAGACCAGCAGGGCGACGCCCGCGCCGAACGCGACGACGCCGCCGGTGCCCAGTGCCCCGTAGCTCGGCACGTGCGCTTCCGCCGCCATCAACGCGGCCCCTAGCACCACGAGCAGAAGGCCGAGCTCGAACACCGTCGACTCCTTGTATCCGATGTTACTCGGGGTTCGCGCGCGCGGAAATGTCATCATGCACGGCCGCAATGCCGCTCCCTAAAGAAGTCACCTTCGTCACCTTCGACGTCTACGGCACCCTGATCGACTGGGAGACCGGCGCGTACGAGGCGTTCTCCAAGGAAGCCGAGAAGGACGGCTACACGCTCTCCAAGGAGGAGCTCGTCCCGCTCTTCCTGGAGACGCAGCAGGAGATCAAGAGCGGGTCCTATGAGCTCTACGCCGAGGTCCTGCGCCGCACCGCCGTCCAGATCTCGCGCCAGCTCGGCTGGCCGCTCGAGCCCTCCCGCTCCGGCTTCCTGCCGGCCTCGGTCGCCCGCTGGCCGGCCTTCAAGGAGACCAACACGCAGCTGGAGCGCTTCCGCAAGAAGTTCCAGCTCGGCCTGATCTCGAACATCGACGACAAGCTCCTGGGCGAGACGCGCCGCTGGTTCAAGACGGACTTCGACCTCGTGGTCACCGCCCAGCAGGTCCGCTCCTACAAGCCCGACCCCGCGCATTTCAAGGAGGCCGAGCGCCGCATCGGCTCCAAGAAGGGCTGGGTGCACGTCGCGTCGAGCTACTACTACGACGTCGAGCCCTGCATCAAGGCGAAGATCCCCGTGATCTGGGTCAACCGCAACAAGGAGACCCTCGACGCCTCGCAGAAGAAGCCGACCGCCGAGGTGAAGTCGCTGCTCGAGGCGGCCAAGCTGTTGGGCGTGGCTTGAGATCAAGGCCGGACATCCCCTCCGCCCCACCCCGATCATCCGACCTTAATTGCGCGCAGTAGGACTGCACGCAGATGTCATCGCCGTCACCTCGCGGGCGTACGCGACGGGTTGCGTGCTCGTTCGCCACGAGAGCGAGGCCTTCTGCATCGACTCGCCGATCTTTCCCGACGAGCTGGAGATCCTGCCGGCGATCGCCGAGCAGGCGCAGTTCCCGATCGTCGGCGTGCTCGCCACGCACGCCGACTGGGACCACCTGCTGGGCGGGCTGGCGTTCGCCGGCGCGCCGCTCGGCGCCGCCGAGAGCACCGCGGCGCGGCTGATCAACGAGCCGGGCGCCGCGCAGCGCGAGCTGCGCGACTTCGACGACGAGTTCTACGTCACGCGGCCCAAGCCGCTGTCGCTGCCGGGGGCGCAGCGGCTCGACGTGCCGGGGTTCGTCGACATCGGCTCGCAGACGCTCGAGCTGCACCCGGCGGACGGGCACACGGCGGACGGGATGGCCGTCTGGGTGCCGTGGGCGAAGGTCCTGGTCGCGGGCGACTACATCTCGCCCGTCGAGATCCCGATGGTCTCCGAGGGCGGCTCGATCGCGGCCTACCTGGCGACGCTGGACCGGCTCGAGCCGCTCGTCTCCCAGGCCGAGCACGTCGTGCCGGGCCACGGCGGCCCGATCGACGGCACGCAGGCGCTGGCGATCCTGCGCGAGGACCGCGCCTACCTGCAGGCGCTGCAGGCCGGCGATGACGCGCCGCTGCCGCTCGCGCGGCGCACGAAGGCGCAGCGCGCGATCCACGAGCGCAACCTGCTCAAGCGCTGATCAGCGGGATCCCCGCCAGCGCGAGCAGCACGCCCGTGCGCTGGATGCCGAGCAGCCGCTCGTGCAGCAGCAGGTAGGCGAGCGCGACCGTGACGACGGGGAACAGCCCGCCGAGCACGGCGACGAGGCTCAGCAGCCCGCCCGTGGTGGCGATCGCGAACGCCGTGTTGGCGCCCGTGTCGAGCAGGCCGATCACCGCCAGGCTCGGGACGGTTCGCCACGGCACGCGCGCGCGGGCCTGCAGCGCCACCACGACCAGGATCGGCACCGAGACCGCGCGCGCGACGCCGACGCCCGTGAGCGCGTCGTGCTCGGCGGCGGCGTCGAGGAACACGAGCGCGCAGCCGATCAGCACCGCCGCCGCCAGCGCGAGCCGGATCGCCTTGGCGGAGTCCAGCGCGGTCGAGCCGTCGTGCTCGCGCGAGGCGAGCACGACGCCGGTCAGCGCCACCGCGATCCCGACCCATTGCAGGCCGCCGGGGCGCTCGCCGTCGAGCAGCACGCCGGCCAGCACGGGCACGATCGCGCTCGTGGCCACGATCGGCGCCACGATGCTCATCGTCCCGAGCGCGAGCGCGCGGTAGAACGACAGCACCGCCGCGGCGCCGAACAGGCCTGAGAGCGCGCCGCCCGCGACGGCGCCGCCGTCGGCGCCGCGCACGAGCAGGACCAGCGCCAGCGCGGTCAGGCCCATCGCCTGCCCGACGAGCGCCACCATCGCCGCCGGGTGCACCCGGCTGGCGCGCCCGGCCAGGAAGTCCGCCGTGCCCCACAGCAGCGACGCCAGCAGCGCCGCCCCGATCACGTGTTGGCGGCGGCCGCCGCGGCCCGGTAGGGCTCCTGCTCGCGCCGGATCAGGTCGGGGTTGGTGCCCGCGGCGAGGACGAGCTCGTAGGTCAGCAGCTGCAGCGCGATCGCGCCCGCCAGCAGCGGGTGGCCCTCGGGCAGGCCGTCGATCGTCACCGTCGGCATGCGCAGCTCGCGCGCGGCGGCCTTGACGTCCTCGGCGCGCCGGTCGCGCTGCGCCTTCGCGCTCGGGTCGACGCGGATCACCACCAGCCCGGTGCGCTCGTCGGCGGCGGGCAGGTGGCCGTGCAGGACCTTCTCCATGCCCAGCGGCGTGACCGGGACGTGCACGCCCTCCTCGACCTTGAGCGCGAGCTCGCGCGCGGTGATCTCGTCCAGGCCGCTGCCGACGGCCAGGATGCGCTCGCAGCCGTGCAGCGTGCGGGCGGCCTCGGCGAAGCGCTCGCGCAGGTTGAGCGTGCCCTCGATGACGTGCCGTGCCGTCGTCTCGTCGGCGGCGCCGGCGATCGCCGTGAACGCCAGCAGCGGCGAGACGTAGCCGACCGTGTGGCACCAGGACGTGTCCACGAGCGGGGTGGCGAGCGTCAGGTCCGCGCCCGTCTCGACCTCGGGCTTGGCCGTGATCAGGATCGTGCGCGCGCTCGTGGCCTGCATCGCGGCCAGCGTCGCCGCCGTCCCCGCCTCGTGCGAGACCGCGATCAGCACGCCGTCGTCCTGCGGGTCCAGCGAGGCCTCGAACGCGTCGCGGGCGCGGGCGCCGTGCCCGAGCAGCGCCGCGCCGGCCATCGCCGCGTGCTCGCTCGTGCCGCAGCCCGTGACGATCACCGTGTCGGTCTCGCGCAGCATCGCCGCGGCCAGGTCGGCCTCCGGCGAGGACAGGATCGGCGCGACGAGCCCCGGCTCGGCGTAGATCATCTCCTCCATGGCCCACGGCGGGCCGTCACGCAGCTCGGGCATCTCGCTCATGGCGCTGGACGCTACCGTGCCGGTGGCCCAGCCAACAGGGCCACTTCGATGTCGATCAACCGAGCCACTTTGGAGCTCTTCGCGCCCCTGGACCGCAGCGCGCCGCTGCGCCCCCAGCTCGAGGACGCGATCCGCGCGGCGATCACCGGCGGCGGCGTCCCGCCCGGCACCCGGCTCCCCGCCTCGCGCGTGCTGGCCGAGGCCCTGCGGGTCTCGCGTGGCGTGGTCAGCGAGGCCTACGCCCAGATCGCGGCCGAAGGCTGGATCGAGGTCCGCCGCGGCGCCGCCCCGCTCGTCCGCGACATAAAGGGGACAGTCCCGTTAACCTGGCGTTTAGGTTCGTCCCCGCCGCAGCGCGATGGTCGAGATTCCGGTGCGGCCGCGGCGAACATAAAGGGGACAGTCCCCTTAAGGTTGGGTTTAGGGCCGCGGGTCGACCTCACCGCGACCGCGCCCGACCTGTCGGCGTTCCCGCGGCGGGCGTGGTCGGCGGCGCTGCGGCGGGCGCTGGCCGAGCTCGAGGACGCCGCGCTCGACTACGCCGACCCGCGCGGGGACGCGGAGCTGCGGCGCGAGCTCGCCGCCTACCTGGTGCGCGTGCGCGGGCTGGCGGCCGGCGACGTCGTGCTCACGAGCGGCTACACGCAGGGGCTGTGGCTCACCTGCCGCGTGCTGGCCGCGCGCGGCGCGCGGAGGGTCGCGGTCGAGGACCCGTCGCTCGACGACGCGTGGGCGACGATCCGCTCCGCCGGCCTGGAGGTCGTCGGGGTGCCGGTCGACGAGGACGGGCTGCGCGTCGACGCGCTCGACGCGGACGCGGACGCGGACGCCGTGCTGGTCACGCCCGCGCACCAGTTCCCGACGGGCGCGGTGCTCGCGCCGGAGCGGCGGCGGGCGCTGCTGGCCTGGGGCGGGATCGTGATCGAGGACGACTACGACTCGGAGTACCGCTACGACCGCGCGCCGGTCGGCACCCTGCAGCGGCTCGCGCCCGACCGGGTCGTCTACCTCGGGACGGCGTCGAAGACGCTCGCGCCCGCGCTGCGGCTCGGCTGGATGGTCGCACCGCCGGACCTCGCGGAGGCGGTCGCGCGCGAGCGCTGGGCCGTCGACTCCGGGGGCTCGTCGATCCCCGCGCGCGCCTACGCGCGGCTGCTCGCGGCCGGCGAGGTCGACCGCCACCTGCGGCGCACGCGCCGCGACTACCGGCAGCGGCGCGACCGGCTTGTCGCGGCACTCGAACAGCGCGGCTTCGAGGTCAGCGGCGTCGCCGCCGGGCTGCACCTGCTGCTGCGCCTGCCGCCCGGCACCGACGAGGACGCGGTGGTCGCGCGGCTGGCCGAGCGGCGGATCGCGATCCGCGGCCTGCAGAGCTACGGGCTCTCGCCGCAGCCGCCGGGCCTGGTCGTCGGCTACGGGCGGCTGCCGCTGGCGGCGATCGACGCCGCCGCCGACGCGCTCGCGGACGCGGTGTAAGGAATCAACCCGCGAGCTTTCGCCGCCGCCGTCGTTTCAGCCTGCATGGGCACTCCGGCATCGGCGGACATCGACGTCGGCTCGCGCGTCGTCACCACCCAGGCGCTGCCCGAGGGCATCGCCGCAGGGACGTACGGCACGGTGGTCGGTGGGGCGGGCTGGATCCAGCGGCGCTGGCGCGTGCGCTTCGACGACGGCACGCTGGCCAACGTCCCCGAGTACGCGCTCGACGCCCGCCCGCCCTCCGAAGGGCGCTTCAAACGCGGCTAGCGGAGCGCCGCCAGCTCCTCATAGAGCGCCCGCGCCGCCTTCTCGCCCTGCTCGAACGCGACCAGCCGGTAGGACTCGTCCGGTGCGTGCAGCGCGTCGTCGGGCAGCGAGAAGCCGGACACGATCGCGGGGATGCCGCGCTCGGCGAACGCGGCCAGGATCGGCAGCGTCCCGCCGTTGCGCACGAGCGCGGGCGGGCGCCCGCAGGCGCGCTCCAGCGCGCGCCGCGCGGCCACCAGCGCCGGCAGCTCCGGATCGAAGGACGAGGCCTCGGCGCGCTCGGCGCTGAAGGTGAGCTCGGCGCCCGAAGGCAGCGCGTCGCGCAGCAGCCCCTCGAGGTTGCGCGCGATCTCATCCGAGCGCTGGCCACCGACGATCCGCACCGACAGGTCGGCCTCGGCCTCCGGCACGACGATCGTGCGCGCCTGCCCGCCCGCGATCCGGTGCACGTCCAGCGACGGCTCGGCGGTCGTGCGCAGGTAGAACTCCGCCACCGCGGCAGGGTCCGCGGGCCGCGCGCCGACCTGGGCCAGCTCGCCCGCGCCGTCCGGCAGCGTCGCCCACGAGTCGATCTCGAGCTGGGACGGCGGGATCACGCCCGCGCGCAGCGGCTCGGGCAGGCGCCCGTCCGGGCCGGGGAGGACCGCGGCCAGCGCGCGGTGCAGCGCGTGGAAGGCGTTCAGCGCCGCGCCGCCGTACATGCCCGAGTGCGCGGGCGCCGTGCCCGTGCGGACCACGATGTGCGCCATCACCATCCCGCGCGTGGCGAGCGTCAGCGCGGGCGTGTCGGCGTCGATCATGCCGCTGTCGAAGACGATCACCGCGTCGGCGCCGCGCGGGTCCTGGAGCACCCACTCGCCGACGTCGTCGGAGCCCGTCTCCTCCGCGCCCTCGATCAGCACGCGCACGTGCACGCCCAGCTCGCCGGCCGCCGCCATCGCGCAGGCGACGTGCAGCAGCGGCAGGAAGTTGCCCTTGTCGTCGGTCGCGCCGCGCGCGTACAGGCGGCCGTCGCGGATCGTGGGCTCGAACGGCGGCGACGTCCAGGCGCCGAGGTCGCCCGGGTCCTGCACGTCGTAGTGGCCGTAGATCATCACCGTCGGCGCGTCCTCGGACGCCGCGCGCAGCTCGCCGACCACCAGCGGTGCGCCGCCCGCCGTGTCGACCAGCTCGCACGTCCCGCCCGCGGCGCGCACGCGCTGCGCCGCCCATTCGGCGGCCTCACGCAGCGCCGCCTCGTCGCGCGCCCCCGCCGAGATCGACGGGATCTTCAGCCAGGAGATGGCCTCGTCGAGCAGCTCAGGCACTCTTGATCACCGCCAGCGTGTCGCCGGCGGTGACGGCGTCGCCCTCGGCGATCGGCAGCTCCGTGATCGTGCCCGCCTTGTGGGCGGTGATCTCGTTCTCCATCTTCATGGCCTCGATGATGCAGATCAGGGCGCCTTCCTCGACGGCCGCCCCCTTCTCGACCAGCACCTTGAAGACGTTGCCCTGCAGCGGCGAGGCGAGCGTGTCGCCGCCGCCGGAGCTGCTGGAGGCGCGGCGCTCGCGCTTGGGCGCGGCCTTCGCGGGGGCGGCGCCGTTGGCGACCGGCGGGTCGCCGTGGACGGTCACGCTGAAGCGCTTGCCGGAGACCTCGACGACGTAGTCGCGCGCGACGGTCTCGGCCGCCTCGGGCTGCTCGGGCTTGGGCACCGCGAGCGTCTTGAGCCACTTGCGGTCCTCGATCAGGTCGCGGCAGGTCTCGCCGCGCGCCCACTGCCCGGAGGCCATGATCGCCTTGTGGAACGGGATCAGGGTGCGCACGCCCTCGATCTCGAACTCCTTCAGCGCGCGCGCCATGCGCCGCGTGGCCTTCTCGCGGTCGGCGTCCCAGACGATCAGCTTGGCCACCATCGGGTCGTACAGCGGCGTGATCTCCGAGCCGGCGAGCACGCCGGAGTCCACGCGCACGCCCGGGCCGGCCGGCTCGCGGTAGTGGGTGACCGTGCCGGGCGCGGGGGCGAAGTTCTTGCTCGCGTCCTCGGCGTTGATGCGGCACTCGATCGCGTGGCCGTGCCAGCGGATGTCGTCCTGCCCGAAGGCGAGCGGCTCGCCGGCGGCGATCAGGATCTGCTCGCGCACGATGTCCACGCCGGTGACCGCCTCGGTCACGCAGTGCTCGACCTGCACGCGCGTGTTCATCTCCAGGAAGAAGTACTCGCCCTGGTCGGAGAGCAGGCCCTCGATCGTGCCCGCGCCGCGGTAGTCGACGGCGCGCGCGGCGTCGACGGCGATCTTGCCGATCCGCTCGCGCAGGCCGGCGTCGACCAGCGGCGCCGGGGACTCCTCGATCAGCTTCTGGTGGCGGCGCTGGATCGAGCAGTCGCGCTCGCCCAGGTGCACGACGTTGCCGTGCGCGTCGGCGAGCACCTGGACCTCGACGTGGCGCGGGTCCGGCAGGTAGCGCTCGAGGTAGACCGTCGCGTCGGAGAAGAACTTCTCGCCCTCGCGCGCCGCGCCCTCGAACGCGTCCTTGAGCTTGTCGGGCTCGAGCGCGACCCGGAAGCCCTTCCCGCCGCCGCCGCCCGCGGCCTTGACCGCGATCGGGTAGCCGATCTCCTCCGCGATCCGCTGCGCGTCCTCGAAGGACTCGACGGGCTCGGTCGTGCCCGGCACGATCGGCACGCCCGCGTTCTGCATCAGCTCGCGCGCCTTGGTCTTGGAGCCCATCGCGTCGATCGCCGACGCGGGCGGCCCGATGAACGTGACGCCCGCCTCCTCGAGCCGCCGCGCGAACGCGGCGTTCTCGGCCAGGAAGCCGTAGCCGGGGTGCACGGCCTCGGCGCCCGAGCGCTCGATCACCTCGAGCAGCTTGTCGACGTTGAGGTAGGACTCCGCCGCCGGCCCGGGGCCGAGCAGGTAGGCCTCGGTCGCGCGCTTGACGTGCTGGGCGTCGCGATCGGCTTCGGAATAGACCGCGACCGACTCGATGCCGAGCTCGTCGAGCGCGCGGATGACGCGGACGGCGATCTCGCCGCGGTTGGCGACCAGCACCCTTGTAAACATCAGGGCGCGCCATGCTATCCGCCCGAATCGTCCTCGTCCGCCACGGACAATCGACCTACAACGCCCGCGGTCTGCTGCAGGGTCACGCCGACCCGCCGCTCACGGACACTGGGCGCGCCGAGGCCGAGCTGCTCAAGCCCGCGCTCAACGGCTTCCCCGCTGCGCGCGTGATCGCCTCGGACCTGCAGCGGGCGAGCGAGACCGCGGCGATCCTGGGCTTCCCGGAGGCCCGCCGCGACGCCCGCTTGCGTGAGATCAACGTGGGTCAATGGGCGGGGCGCCCGTTGGCCGACTTCCCGCACGAGGAGGAGACCGCGTGGCGCGGCGGCCCGATCACCCCGCCCGGCGGCGAGTCGTGGGACGAGCTGCGCGAGCGCGTCGGCGGCGTGGTCGACGAGCTGGTCGCGGCGGGCGGCTCGTGGCTGGTGGTCTGCCACGGCGGCGTGGTGCGCGCGGCGCTCTCGCACGTCACGGGCGCGGACCCGCAGCGCGTGGCCGGGCCGGCGAACGCGTCGATCACGATCGTGCGCGGTGGCGACCCGCCGCGGCTGGAGGCCTACGGCTGGACGCCGAACGGAAACCTGTCAGTTACCTGACAGCAAGTTCGCACGCAGGGGTGCGTTTGCAGCCCTACCGCCGCGACGCATCCTGGGGCCTTTGCGGAGCGGCGCAAAAGGGAAACCGGCCGGCCGGCAAATGGGGCCGTCGCGCCGGCCGGTTACCCCCACCCGTGCAGCGGCTCGCGGTCCACGCCCTCCAGGCGCGCGGCGCGGATCCACGGGCTGGGCGGCGCCTCGACGGGCGCGGGCGGCGGCGCGGTGTCGCGCAGGAACTGCTCGATCGCGGCGATCACCGCGGCGGCCTCCTCGGGCGAGGCGGTCGAGCCGTGCAGCTGCAGGCGGGGGCGGCGGTTCACGGCGCCGAGCCTATTACCCTGCGCCAATGTCCGCCCGCTCCGCCGTCCTCGGGGCCCTGGCCCTGACCTGCGCGTTCGCCGCGCCCGCGGCCGCCGACCCGGCCGGTCGCACGACCACCGACGAGACGATCCGCCCCGGCACCGGCGCGTTCGCGGGCTTGCAGCGCGGGGCGGGCGAGCGCCACCGGCTGCGCCGGCACCCGGCGGCGCGGCCGTCGGACCGGCGCGCGTCGCGGCGGCAGTCGCTGGCGTTCTTCGGCCAGCTCACCGACCCGCAGATCGCGGACGAGATGTCCCCGGCGCGGGTGGACTTCCTCGATCCCGCGGGCAACGCGATCTCCTCGTCGTGGCGCCCGCAGGAGGCGCTCGGGCTGCAGGTCTTCGACCAGACCGTGCGCAACCTCAACGCGAACCGCCGCAGCGAGCTGCGCGGGCGCGGTGGCAAGCGCGCGCGGATGGGCTTCGCGATCACCACGGGCGACCTGGCCGACAACCAGCAGCTCAACGAGACGCGCTGGTTCAAGACCGTGCTCGACGGCGGGACGGTCGACCCGTACTCGGGCAAGCCGATCAGCGCCGACAACCCGTGCCCGGGGGCGTCGCCGGACACCGTGAACGCGCTCAACGCCGCGGTCGCCGCGCGCCAGTACACGGGCGTCGCCGACTACGACGACTACCCGGGCGTGCCGCTCGAGCGCTACGCGGGCTTCTGGGATCCGGACGTGGCCGCGCCGGGCGGGCTGTACGCGGCGTTCCCGCAGTACCCGGGGCTGCTCGAGCGCGCGCAGCAGCCGTTCAGGGCCGCGGGGCTCGACGTCCGCTGGTACATCTCGCGCGGCAACCACGACGGGTTGGTGCAGGGCAACGCGCCCGCCAGCACTGACCTGTTCCGCGCGATCGCGACGGGCTGCCTGAAGGTGTTCCCGTCGGCCGCGCTGGACCCGGCGCAGTTCGCGAACGCCGACGAGGACGAGGCGTTCCGGCGCATCGCCGACCCGAGCTACATCCAGACCCTGCTGGCGGGCGGGCGCAACGTCCCGCCCGACCCGGACCGGCGGATCATCTCCACCACGGAGTACAAGGCCGAGCTGGGCGGCCGCAGCGGCTTCCGCCACGTCGACCGCGCCGAGCGGCGCGCCTCCGGCGGCAACGCCACCTACTACTCGTTCCGCCCGCGCCGCGGCCTGGAGCTGATCTCGCTCGACACCGTCGCCGAGGGCGGCGGCTCGACCGGCAACCTCGACCATCCGCAGTACCGCTGGCTCGAGCGCAAGCTGCGCGCCGCCCAGCGCGCCGGCCGGCTCGTGATCGCGTTCGGCCACCACACGCTCGGGACGATGAACAACCCGCGCCGCGACGAGCAGGCCGGGGCCTGCACGCCGCCCAAGCCGGGCTGCGACGCCGACCCGCGCCGCTCCGCCCCGATCCACCGCGGCACCCGCGGCAACAACTCCGTGCGCGCCCTGTTGCTGAAGCACCGCAACGTGATCGCCTACGTCGCCGGCCACACGCACGAGAACCGGATCGAGCTCAACCGCCGCGGCCGCACGGGCTTCTGGGAGATCAACACCTCCTCCCACGTCGACTGGCCGCAGCAGAGCCGCCTGATCGAGCTGATGGACAACCGCGACGGCACGCTCTCGCTGATCACGACGATCGTCGACCAGGCCGCGCCGATCGAGGCGCCCGCGCCCGGCACGGCCGCCGCCGCGCTCACCGACGCGCAGCTCGGCTCGCTCTCGCGCGTGCTGGCCTTCAACGATCCGCAGCGCGATCGCCCGGACGCGCGCGGGCGCCGGCTGGACCGCAACGTGGAACTGGTGCTGGTGGATCCGCGCGGCTAGGGGGAGCGCCGCCTACACCTTGGTGGACCGACGCGCGACGACGAGCGGCGGACCCTTGGTCGTGATGTCTTTCCTCCCCCGTGCAGCCGCGGCGGCGACCGTCGTCGCCGTGGCCGCGGCGTCCCCGGCCGCTGCCGATTGGACGCCGCCCACCACCCTGTCCACCGCCGACGAGGCCAACCCGATCGCGCAGGGCGCGTTCGGGGGCAGCGTCGTGCTCGGCTGGTTCGAGCCGACCGCCGCGGTGTCCAAGCGGCTCGGCCCGCCCGCGGAGATCACCGCCGCCGACCCGCACGAGACGGTGTGGGCCGGCAGGCTGGACGCCAAGGGCAACGCGGTCGTGCTGACCGTCCGCCGGCACAAGCCGGTGCGGCGCGTGCGCGCGATCTTCGTCAGCGCCGACGGCGAGCGCAGCCGCGCGCGCACGATCTCGGACCGCTCGCACACGGCGACGGGCCCGGTGTTGTCGGTCGCGCCCGACGGGACCGCGGTCGCGGCGTGGGCGTGGCATGACCCGAAGGGCTGGCGCGCGCAGGCCGCGATCCGGCGGCCCGGCGAGCCGGGCTTCGGCAAGCCGCAGACGATCTCGACGCCCGCCGAGCAGCGGCCGCACCTGCGCGTGGCCGCCGGCGACGGCGGGCGCGCCGTGGTCACCTGGCAGCACCAGCCCGGGCGCGCGCACGTGCTCAGCGCCGGGCCGGACGGCACGCTGGGCAACGACCAGGAGCTGCCCGCCAGCGACAACTACGCCGACATCGCCGTGGCGGTCGGGGCCGACGGCGCGGTCCAGCTCGCGTACCTGGGCGGGCGCTCGCTGCGCGTGACCCAGGGCACGGCCGGCCAGCCGCTGCCGGAGCCTGCGGTGCTCTCCACGGGCGGCAAGGGCACGAGCTCGGGCGAGCAGGTCGCGACCGCGTTCTCCGCCGACGGCAGCGCGACCGTCGCCTGGGCCAAGCCGGGCTCCTCGTACGAGCAGGGCGGCACGCTCGAGGTCTTCACGCGCGCCGCCGGCGGCCCGTTCGGCGGGCCGCAGACCCTGGGCGAGAAGGCGCAGGGGATCCAGCTCGCGGGCGGCCCCGGCAACGCGGCCGCGCTCGCCTGGATGACCGACGACCACGTGGTCTACGCGGCCACCCGCGCGAGCGGCGAGTTCGCGCCGGCGGCGCGGCTCTCACCGCCCGGGCCGAACGCCCTGTGGCCGTCGATCGCGATGACCGACGCGGGCAAGGCGATCGCGGTCTGGGTGACGAACACGGGCGGCGGTGGCAGCGGCAGCCCGACCGCGGCGATGACGCGCTGATTACGATCCCGCGATCCCGCGCTACGAGTTCTCAGCCAGCCGTGACATCGCCGCAGGCGCGGACGAGGTCATGCGCTGGCTGACGACGCCCGAGCTGATGGCGCGCTGGATCATCGGCGCGAGCCGCGTGGAGGCCGACGGCGACCGCCTGCGGCTCACGACGGGCATCGGCCTCGGCGGCACCGTGCACGCGCAGACGTTCACGGGCGAGACGCTCGAGCGCGGGCCGCGGCGGCTCGTGCGGCGCTACACGCTGGAGCGGGTCCGCACCGGCCCGATCCCGCTCGGCGCCCCCGACGGCGCTTACGAGCGCACCGTGACCTACGACGTCGCGCCCTCGCTGCACGGCTGCACCGTCGCGGCCGCGGTGGTCACGGACATCCCGGGCCTGCCGCAGGCCGCGGTGGGGCCGGGCTCACGCGCCGAGGAGCGCTCCCTGCGCCGCTCGCTCGAGCGCCTGCGCCTGTACGCCGAGGGGCGGCGCGTCGGCCCGCTGCGCCGCTCGCGCGACTCCAGCCAGGTCGGCCAGCCGCTTTAGAGCGGGATGTTGCCGTGCTTGCGCTTCGGCCCCGGCTCGCGCTTGGTGTGCAGCGCCGCGAGCGCGGCGATCACCTTCGGCCGCGTCTCGTGCGGGATCAGCACGTCGTCGACGTAGCCGCGCTCGGCCGCCGTGTACGGGTTGGCGAAGCGCGCCTTGTAGTCGTCGATCAGCTTCTTCCGGCGCTCCTCGGGCGTCGGTGAGGCCGCGATGTCGCGGCGGTGGATGATGTTGACCGCGCCCTCGGGCCCCATGACCGCGATCTCGGCCGTCGGCCAGGCGAAGTTGAAGTCGGCCATCAGGTGCTTGGACGCCATCACGTCGTAGGCGCCGCCGTAGGCCTTGCGCGTGATCACGGTGATCTTGGGGACGGTGGCCTCGGCGTAGGCGTACAGCAGCTTGGCGCCGTGGCGGATGATCCCGCCCCACTCCTGCGAGGTGCCGGGCAGGAAGCCCGGGACGTCGACGAACGTCAGCAGCGGGATGTTGAACGCGTCGCAGAAGCGCACGAAGCGCGCGGCCTTGGCCGAGGCGTCGATGTCGAGCACGCCGGCCATTGCCCGCGGCTGGTTGCCGACGACCCCGACCGTGTAGCCGTCGAGCCGGCTGAAGCCGACGACGATGTTGCGCGCGTAGTGCTCGTGGACCTCGAGGAACTCACCGTCGTCGACGATGTGGCGGACGACGTCGCGGATGTCGTAGGGCTTGTTGGGCGAGTCCGGGACGACCGTGTCCAGCTCGGGATCCATCCGGTCCGGGTCGTCGGTCGGCTGCACGCGCGGCGGCGTCTCGAGGTTGTTCTGCGGCAGGAAGCTGAACAGGTAGCGCGCGTCGGCCAGGCACTGGTCCTCGTCCTCGGCGGCGAAGTGCGCGACGCCCGACTTGGTCGAGTGGCTCATCGCGCCGCCGAGCTCCTCGAAGCCGACCTCCTCGCCCGTGACCGTCTTGATCACGTCGGGCCCCGTGATGAACATGTGCGAGGTCTCCTTGACCATCATCACGAAGTCCGTGATCGCGGGCGAGTAGACCGCGCCGCCCGCGCACGGGCCCATGATCAGCGAGATCTGCGGGATCACGCCGCTGGCGCGGACGTTGCGCAGGAAGACGTCCCCGTAGCCGCCGAGCGAGACGACGCCCTCCTGGATGCGCGCGCCGCCGGAGTCGTTGATGCCGATCACGGGGCAGCCGATCTTGACCGCCAGGTCCATGATCTTGCACATCTTCTCGGCCATCACCTCGCCGAGCGAGCCGCCGAAGACGGTGAAGTCCTGCGAGAACACGCACACGCGGCGGCCGTCGATCGTGCCGTGGCCGGTGACGACCGCGTCGCCCCACGGCCGGTTCTTCTGCATGTCGAACTCGACCGTCCGGTGGCGGACGTAGGTGTCGAGCTCCTGGAAGGACCCGGGGTCGAGCAGCTTCTCGATCCGCTCGCGGGCCGTGTACTTGCCCTTCGCGTGCTGTTTCTCGACCGCTTTCGCTGACGCGTGGTCCACGACGGCCGCCCGCAGCTCCTCGAGCTGGGCCAGCCGCTCCGCGAACGTCTCCGGAGCCTTCTGGCGCATAGGCCGCCGGACTGTATCGGTTGCCCGAAAGGCTGTCCGAACGTTGGCCGCGCAGATGCGTAGGGTTCCGGGCCGATGCCACGGAGGGTCCTGCTGATCGCGCTGCTGCTCGCGTGCGTACCAGCAAGCGCGCACGCGTCGGAGCGGCGCGCGTTCGAGCGCTCGATGACCGCCGCCCGCAAGGCGATCGCCGCCGAGGTCGCGCGCGCGGTCGCGCGCGTGAAGACGCCGCCGCCGGCCTGGTCCGGGACGGCCGCTCCCGCGGTCGCCGTCGCGCCCGCGGCCGGCGATCCGCCCGTCTCGATCGAGCCCCCGCAGATCTTCGGCGACCTCCACCTGGGCGGGACCGCGGAGTGCAGCCGCGGCGTCTGGGACGACCCGCCCGACGCGCCGTACCCCGTCACCTACCAATGGGTCAAGGACGGAGTCACCGTCGCCACCACGCCGACGCTCACGATCACGCGCGAGCACCTCAACGCGGAGCTCGTGTGCATCGTCACCGCGGTCGGCCAGACCAGCGCGCAGTCCTGGCCGCAGTACATCTCCGAGCCGTACCCGGTCGAGGGCCCGCGGATCGTCGGCCGGCCCTACCCGGGGCGCGAGCTGCGCTGCGACCCCGGCGAGTGGAACGGCCCGTACGAGCTCAGCGTGCGCTGGGAGCGCAGCGGGTTCGAGCGCACCGAGCCGATGCCGGGCGTCCACGACGTCTACACGGTCACCGAGGCCGACGTCGGCTGGACGTTCGCCTGCATCGTCACCGCCGAGGGCGAGTGGGAGGCCTCGGACAGCGTGTGGGCGAGCTGGATGCCGGTGGCGATGCGGATCACGCCGCTCGACGACGAGATCGCGCCGGGCGCCGACGGCGGCTACACGGTCACGCTGCGCAACCCGAACCGGTTCGACGTCCGCCCCGACGAGGTCTGGATGCACCTGCCGCCCGGGCTCAGCTACCGCCCGGGGTCGTCGACGCTCGGCGGCGAGCCCTCGGTCTACACCGACGCCGGCGGCCAGGGGCTGACCTGGGACGTCAACCTCCTGGTCCCCGCGTACGGGACGCTGACGTTCGGGTTCGGCGTGCGCGCGGGCGCGGAGCCCGGCGACTACTACATGCGCGGGCTCGTCTACCTCGACGACTGGAACGTCTGGGTGGACGAGCTCTACGAGACCGCGCGGATCACGGTCGAGCCGCCGTTCACCCGCGCGTGCACGATCACCGGCACCCCCGGCGACGACGTGCTGATCGGGACGCCCGGCCCGGACGTGATCTGCGGCCTGGGCGGCGACGACGACCTGCGCGGCCTGGGCGGCGACGACGTCCTCTACGGCGGCGACGGCGACGACCGCCTCGACGGCGGCGCGGGGAACGACACGCTGCTCGGCGGCGACGGCGAGGACCAGCTCGTCACCGGCCCGGGCGCCGACCGGATGCGCGGCGGCAGCGGCCTGGACTCGGTCTCCTACGCGAGCCGGACCGAGGGGGTGCAGGTGACGCTCGGCGAGGGCGACGACGACGGCGAGCCCGGCGAGGGCGACGACGTCGCCGCCGACGTCGAGATCGTCCGCGGCGGTCGCGGCGACGACCGGCTCGTCGGCACCCCCGGCGACGAGGAGTTGTTGGGCGGCGCGGGCGACGACGAGATCTGGCCGGGGGCCGGCGAGGACCTGGTCGAGGCCGGGACGGGCGACGACTTCGTCGATTCCGGCAGCTACGACGCGTTCACCGACCGCATCTTCTGCGGCGCCGGGGTCGACTCCTATTCGGCCGGCGACGAGGATCGCGTGACGGCCTGCGAGCGGCAGATTCGCCGCCCCGAACGACGCTTGTAACTGTTCGAGCGCTTACAAACGCGCGCTGTCAGACAAATGTTACGGTCCGCGCGCCGTGCGACCGGCATAAGTGCGGTCGCAAGGGGGGCAAATTGTCGGTTGCGTCGGGAGGTGCGCCATGCGCTTGTTGGGTGGAGGACCGAAGCGCCTCAGAGCTTCGGTGGCGGCGGGACTGCTGTCGTTCGCACTGTGCGGAGCGACAGCGGCGGAGGCATCGGCCGCCAAGGTATTGATCTATTCGGGCACGGTCGCCCATCGCCATTCGGAGGCGATCGACCGTGGCATCGAGCCGATCCGCGACGCGCTCACGGCAGCGGGGATCGAGAACGACTGGGAGGACTGCAACGGCTACGGGACCAACCCGGGCCAGTGCCAGCACCCGGACAAGAACCCGCGGATCTTCACCGAGGAGAACCTCGCGCAATACGACGCGCTGTTCTTCTTCAACGCGGGCGGCGACATCGGCGGATCGGGCGCCCAGGGTCCGCTGTGGGTCGAGTCCGACCGTGACGCGATCCGCGGTTTCGTCAACGCGGGCGGCGGTATCGCCGCCAACCACCTGGCGACCGACATCGGCGCCGGCGCGGTGAGCTGGGACTGGTGGGACGGCATGGGCGACAGCGCCGTCGGCTCGACGATGCCGGGGCACCCGCCGTCCCCGCAGACCGCGAACATCCGCGTCTCGGACCGCAACCACGTCGCGAGCAAGGACCTTCCGGAGGAGTTCGCGATCGCGGACGAGTTCTACATGTTCCACCGCAGCGTCCGCGGCACCCACCACGTGCTGGCGACGCTCGACGAGAACACGCCCGGCTTCGACCCGGGCCAGCACGCGATGGGCCAGGACCACCCGGTGGCCTGGTGCCGTGACTATGACGGCGGGCGCATCTTCGCCACCTCGCTCGGCCACTACGGCGACCTCTACCAGCCCGTGGAGGGCGAGCCGAGCAACCTCGTCAAGCTGCTCGTCGGTGGCGTGAAGTGGGTCGCGGGCGTGGCCGGCAACGAGAACGACTGCCGCGGCACGGTCTGGAACAACTTCCGGCGCACGACGCTGGCGAGTGACCTCAAGGGCGCGGTCAGCCTCGACGTGGCCTCCGACGGGCGCGTCTACTGGACCGAGATCGGCGCCCCTGGGCACGAGTCCTCGGGCCGCGTGCGCATGTACGACCCGGAGACGAAGGAAACCACGCTCGTCCACACGATCCCGACCCGCGCGGACGCGCTCGGCGCCTCCGAGGACGGCGTCCTGGGCATGTCGCTGGACCCGGACTTCGACGAGAACAACTACATCTACGTCTACTACTCGCCGCGTGGCGAGGGTGAGAACTGGCCCAACGAGGGCACCGGCATGGTGCTGGGTTACAACCTGATCTCGCGCTTCGAGCTCAACGACGAGGGCACCGCGGTCGTCGACCAGCAGGAGATCTTGCGCGTCCCGAAGGTCAAGGTCGCCCCCGGCGGCGACGGCGGGCCCGAGGGCGCGACGACCAACTGGCCGGCGCACACGGGCGGCGCGGGGATGGACTTCGACTCGGAGGGCAACCTCTACGTCGGCGTCGGCGACGACGTCAACCCGTACGACGCCAACCGCAACTGGTCGCCGATCGATCAGCGCTACGAGCACCGCTACGACGCGCGCAACACGGCGGCCAACACGAACGACCTGCGCGGCAAGATCCTGCGCATCAAGCCCAAGCCCGACGCCTCGGGCGAGCCCGGCCTGGGCCGGACCTACGAGGTGCCGGCGGGCAACATGTTCCCGGTCGGGACGGAGAAGACCAAGCCCGAGATCTACGCGATGGGCTTCCGCAACCCGTACAGCGTCCACGCCGACCCGGAGCGCCCGGGCGTCGTGGTGGTCGGCGAGTACGGGCCGGACTCGGGGAGCAACCACCCCGAGCGCGGGCCGGCGGGCATCATCGAGTGGAACCACATCACCAAGCCCGGCTTCTACGGCTGGCCGTTCTGCACGGGCGACAACTCGGTCGAGAACACCTATTTCCGCTTCACGTACCCGAGCGGGCCGTCCGGCGCCCGGTTCGACTGCTCGCTGGAGCAGATCCCGAACGAGTCGGACTACAACACCGGCCTCGACATGATCCCGGGGCCGGCGATCAAGGCCACGATCTGGCACAAGCGCGACGGCTCGACGCCGCCGCACTTCGGGATCCCGACCGGCGGCGGCTCGCAGGAGCCCAACTCCGGCCCGATCTACCGCTACGACCCGGACAACGAGTCCGAGACCAAGTGGCCGGCGTACTACGACGGCAGCTGGATCGCCTACAACCGCTCCCAGAACTGGTGGCGGGACGTCAAGCTCAAGTCCGACGACTCGTTCCTGGCGGCGAACCCGTTCGTGACGCCGAGCGGCATGGGCCCCGGCCCGGGCGCGTTCGCGCTCGCGACGCGCTTCGGGCCTGACGGCGCGCTGTACCTGGCCTCGTGGCCCGGCGGCGGCCGCGGCGACCAGGGCGCCAACGGGCAGCTGATGCGGATCGACTACGTCGGCGACACGGAGGACACCGAGGCGCCGGTCGTGACCGCGTCGGTCGACGGCCGCCTCGGCGCGCCGGACCGCTACGTCGGCAGCGCGACCGTGGAGCTCACGTCGCGTGACACCGGCATCTCCGGCACGGCGCTGATCGAGTACCGCGTCGACGGCGGCGAGTGGCAGGAGAGCCGCAACCCGACCGGCGGCGACCCGTACACGGCGACGGTGCCGTTCGGCAAGCCCGGCGTTTACACCGTCGAGTTCCGGGCCACCGACCGCGCCGGCAACGCTTCCGAGTCCGACAGCATCCAGGTCGTGGTCGTCCCGGGCACGGCGTGCACGTGGGCGAAGTCCGACGAGTTCGAGGGCGCCGCCCTCGACGAGCGCTGGAGCGTCCGCGTCGACCAGGGCCAGGCCACGGTGGCCGACGGCAAGCTCGTGCTGCCGGTGCTGTGGGAGGTCGACGGCGGCGAGACCGGCCCGCTGGCGTTCGCCGGCCAGCAGGTCCCCGAGGGCGACTGGACGATGACCACGCGCGTGACGATCAACAACACGCAGACGTGGCAGAGCGCCGGCCTCTACGTGCGGCAGAGCGACAACAACTTCGTCAAGTTCGGGATGACCTACCACGGGCCCGGCCGCAACTTCGAGTTGACCGCGGACGCGCCGCCGAACGGCGAGCGCGTGTTCACGTCCAACGAGAGCGCGGACGGGTACGGCAACACGGTCTGGCTGCGGATGATCCGCGAGGGCAACACGATCCGCGGCCAGTACGCGCGTGACGTCGACGGGCAGCCCGGCCCGTGGGTCTCGCACGGCGGCACGCAGCCCGTGAACACGAACCCGCCGCGCGAGGGCGACGGCGTGCTGGCCGGCGTGTACGCGGGCGGCCAGCAGAACGGGCCGTGGAACCTGACGGCGGCGTTCGACTTCGTCCACTACTCCCCCGACACCGCGGACTGCATCGACGACCTCGACGCGCCGGCGGTGTCGGCCAAGATCAACGGCGCCGAGCCCCAGCCGAGCTATCCGGGCTCGGCCGACGTGCAGCTGTCGGCGACCGATCCCAGCGGCGTGGCGTCGCTGGAGTACCGCGTCGACGGCGGCGAGTGGGTCAAGCGCGACAACACGGGCGACGCCGACCCGTTCGAGGTCGAGGTCGAGGTCTCCGGGCCGGGCCAGCGCACGGTCGAGTACCGCGCGACGGACAAGCACGGCAACGTCGGGGCGCTCGAGCGGCTCTCCTTCGAGCTGCGCGCGGGCGGTGAGACCGACGTCTACGCGGACGACCGCGACGGCCTGAACCGCTGGACGCCGGACTCGATCCGCACCTCGCTGGGCGAGACCGTCACCTGGCACTTCGACGGCCTGGCCAACGGGGGCAACGCGTCCACCTGGCACAACCTGTACGTGGTGCGGCCGGGTGACGACCCGTTCACGGACGGCATCCAGGTCGGCCCGGCGGTGATCCCGGTGGACGCGCCGCCGGTCGAGTACACGTTCGACCGCGAGGGCACGTGGACGTTCTACTGCGCCCTGCACGTCGCGCGCGGCGAGACGAACTGGACCGGGATGGTCGGCACGGTCGAGGTCGGCCCGGCGCTGCCGGACACCGCGGCCCCGACCACGACCGCGACCGCGAGCGGGGCCAAGGTCACGCTGTCCGCGAGCGACGGGACCAAGCTCAACGCCAGCGGCGTCGCGTACCTCGAGTACGCGGTCGACGGCGGCTCCACCACGCGGGTCGACAACGCGGCCGGCGCCGAGCCGTTCGTGCACGCGCTCGAGCTCACCGGGCCCGGGACGCACACGGTGCGGTTCGGGGCCGTGGACGGCGCGGGCAACCGCGAGCCGGCGAAGTCGGTGACGGTCACCGTGGCGGCGCCGCCGCCTCCGCCGGTGGGCGATCCCGGCCCGGCGCCGCAGCCGGCCCCGCCGCCGCCGCCGGCGCCGGCCCCGGGCGGCGGCGTCACGCCGAGCCAGAAGGCCGACCTGTCCGTCCGCGCGGTCAAGCGCACCGTGACGGCGCGCAAGGGCGCCAGGCAGGTCACGCTGCAGGTGCGGTTGCGCAACGCGGGTGACGCGACCGCGCGGCGGGCGAAGGTCTGCGCGAGCTTGCGGTCCAAGCGCGACCGTCAGCGGCTCTCCGTCCCGAGCCGCTGCCGCACGGTGAACGTGGCGGCGGGCAAGACCAAGACCGTCGGCGTGCGCGTGAAGGTCAAGCGCGCGGCGCGCGGGAAGACCACGTCGGTCCGCCTGCGCGTGTCGGGCGGTGGCCTGAAGGCCACCAACCTGACCGTCAAGGTCCGCGTGCGGCGCTAGTCGCCTGCCGGGGAGTGCCGGCCGGGGCTCAGAGCTCGGGCTGGTACTCCCCGAAGACCTCGCGCAGCGCGCCGCAGACCTCGCCCACCGAGGCGCGGTCGGCCAGCGCCTGGCGGATCGGGTAGAGCAGGTTGTCCGTGCCCTGGGCGGCTTGCTTGAGCTCTGCCAGGCGCCGCTGCGTGAGCTCGTTGTCGCGGTTGGCCTTGAACGCCTTCAGCCGCTCGACCTGGTCGCGCTCGGACTGCGGGTCGACCGACAGGATCTCCTCGACCTCGGCCGAGTCCTCCACGAACTCGTTGACGCCGACCACGATGTCCTGCTTGACGCGGTAGCGCTCGTGGTAGCCGAAGGCGGACTCCTCGATCTCGTTCTTGATGAAGTTGATCGCGTTGACGCTGCCGCCCTGCTCGTCGACCTTCTCGATCAGCGCCCAGGCGCGCTGCTCGATCTCGGCCGTCAGCGACTCCACGTAGTAGGAGCCGGCGAACGGGTCCACGGTGTCGGTGGCGCCGGACTCGTAGGCGATCACCTGCTGGGTCCGCAGCGCGAGCTTGGCCGCGCGCTCGGACGGCAGCGCGAGCGCCTCGTCGAAGCCGTTGGTGTGCAGCGACTGGGTGCCGCCGCAGACCGCCGCGAAGCCCTGCAGCGCGACGCGCACGACGTTGTTGAGCGGCTGCTGCGCCGTCAGCGTGACGCCGCCCGTCTGCGTGTGGAAGCGCAGCATCATGCTGCGCGGGTCCTGCGCGCCGAAGCGCTCGCGCATCGCGTGCGCCCACATGTTGCGGGCCGCGCGGAACTTCGCGACCTCCTGGAAGACGTTGTTGTGGCCGTTGAAGAAGAACGCCAGCCGCGGCGCGAAGTCGTCCACCTTCAGGCCCGCGTCGAGCGCGGCCTGCACGTACGCCATCCCGCTCGCCAGCGTGAACGCGACCTCCTGGACCGCCGAGGCGCCCTTCTCCCGGAAGTGGTAGCCCGAGATGCTGACCGTGTTCCACTTCGGGATCCGCTCGTTGCAGTACGCGAACAGGTCCGTGGTCAGCCGCATGCTCGGCCCGGGCGGGAAGATGAAGTTCCCGCGCGCGATGTACTCCTTCAGGATGTCGTTCTGCACCGTGCCGCGCAGCTTGGTGCTCTCGACCCCCTGCTCCTCGGCCACCAGCTCGTAGAGCAAGAGCAGCACGGCGGCCGGCGCGTTGATCGTCATCGAGGTCGAGACCTCGTCGAGCGGGATGCCGTCGAACGCCATCCGCATGTCCTCGAGCGTGTCGATCGCCACCCCGGTCCGGCCGACCTCTCCGAGGCTGCGCGGGTCGTCCGAATCCAGACCGAGCTGGGTCGGCAGGTCGAAGGCCATGCTCAGCCCCGTGGAGCCGTGCGCGAGCAGGTACTTGTAGCGCTCGTTGGACTCCTTCGCCGACGCGTAGCCCGCGTACTGGCGCATCGTCCACAGCCGCTTGCGGTACATCTCGGCGTGCACGCCGCGCGTGTACGGGAACTCGCCGGGCCGCCCCAGGTCAAGGTCCTCCGGCAGGTCCGCGCTGGTGTAGAGCGTCTTGACCTCGATGCCCGAGTCCGTGAACCGGCGCGGATCATCGGGGCCGACGACCGGCGCGACCGACAGGTCGGTCGCCGCGTCCTTGTCCTCGATGGCCATGCGGTCAGGTTACGCCAGGATCGGCAGGGCGCGGCTAGCCTTCGCCCGCGATGCTGCGCCGTACCCTGCTCGCCGCCTGCGCGGCGACCCTGCTCGCCAGCGCCCCGGCGCAGGCCGACGACGTCTACACGACCTCGACCTGTCGCGCCCCCGACGGTCGCCCCGCGCCGACCGACGGCTGGGCGGCGGGCGGGACCGC